>Ga0316187_10000018_pt1 | contig 104858 bp, 96 predicted proteins | sample CroRivburrow1_MG_FD_204927 | JGI IMG/M metagenome (GOLD analysis project Ga0316187, IMG submission 204927) | Coastal sediment microbial communities from Maine, United States - Cross River worm burrow 1 | ecosystem: Environmental > Aquatic > Marine > Coastal > Sediment | place: USA: Maine...
AACTGGAATCAAGCGCATAGCTGACTACACTGCTTCCTATGCGCAGATGCAACCATGGCATGATTTGCATGCTCGCCTGCTTTTTGTTCCTGCTGTCATTCGATTGGGCCATGGCGGCCAGCGTTGATCTGGGTTTAAGGCTGGAGCCAAAGTTGGTGAAGTTCCAGGCATCCGTGGTCACGGACGCTCAGCGCCAACGCCTCGAGCAGGCCTTGCGTGAAGGCTCCGTGATCAGCATGACCTGGAACATCGATATTGAATCGGTGCGCCGTTATTGGCTGAATAAGGATACGGCAAGCGTCAGCATTACCCGCAGGGTCGCGCCGGATCTGGTGTCGCGCACATGGAGCCTGGTGGATGTCAGCGGCGGCGTGGAGCGGCGCGTGAGCGATATCGAGGCAGCCATGGTGTTCCTCACCCATCTTGATGAGTTTCCCGTAATCGATCGCAGCCTTCTGGAGACCGACCAGCGCTATCGTTTGCTACTCAGCCTGGAAGTCCGTCTTGGCCGGCCGCCGGATAACTGGTTTGTGCGCTGGGCGGGACACTGGTGGGGCTATGAACAAATCGAGGCGGCCCTCGATTTTACCAACAATTAAATGCAAGCCCGATGAAGCACATCTTCCTGCCAGTGTCGCTTGCCATGTTGATTACCGTGGCTGTCGGCCTGACGACCGACGCCATGCATGTTCCGGGCGGGCAGGCGTTCATGGCGGGCCTGAATCTGACGCTGCTGTTTATATTGATCGCGGTGGCCATTTATCATGGCCTGCGCCTGCTGCGCGAAAGACGCGACCGGCGGCCGGGCTCGCGCCTGAGAAGCAAACTGGTGCTGGCGCTTGTTGCCATGCTGATGGTGCCGTCGCTGATATTGCAGGTGGCGGCCAACAAAATGGTCGGGCAGGCCCTGGATGTGTGGTTTGACGTGCGTGTGGACACCCTGCTTGACCGGGCTCTGGGTCTGGCACAGGGATTTTATGCCGGCGTGGAGGCGGATTTGGAAAAGGGTCTGACGCCTTATGTCAGTGATCCCGTTTTGTTGCAGGCGGCGGCACAAGAGCAAACCTATTCCCTGCTCAATAGCCGTCTTTCCGAGATTCGCCAGCGTGAGGGTTGGCAGGGCGTGCGCTTGTTTGACGTCAACGGCAGATTGCTGGCCAGTGCTCAGGAGGGCCTGGGCAGTCCGGTATCCGATCAGTTGGGCGATAATGCCACCCTGGCGCTTTCGATGTCGCGCGTGGTGACGGAAATGGTGGCCAGAGAGGGGGTAGAGTTGGCCATGGCCTATGCGCCATTGAAGGGTGACCAGGGCGTGCTGGGCTTGATGCAGGCGGAGGTGGTGCTGCCCAGCGGCGTGGTGCAGAGCGCCAGGGCAGTGGAGGCCGACTACAGCAGCTACCGGGAATTGGAGCGTAACCGGCTGGCCATCACCACCTTGTTCACCAATATGATGTTGGTGGTCACCTTGCTTGTTTTGTTGGGGGCGGGCTGGGCGGCCTTGGCCTTTGCCAGGCGGCTTACAGAGCCCGTGGGCGAACTGGCCCAGGCCTTGCGGCAGGTCGCCAAAGGCGATCTTGACGTAAGCGTTCCGGCCAGCAGCAGGGATGAGCTTGGCGCCCTGGTGAACATTTTCAACCGCATGGTTGCGCGCCTGAAAGAGAATCATCTGGCGTTGCAGGATGCGCAGCGCAAGCAGCAACAGGCTCTGCGCAACAGCCGCGAACGGCAATACATCCTGGAAGCCCTGTTGGCCAATTTGCAGACAGGCGTGTTGCTGCTCAACGCCGATGGCCGGATCACCCTGTTTAACACATCCTTGAAGGAGCTTCTGGCCCTGCCATCCGGCTGGATTCCCGGCAGGGACTTGAACGAATTGGCCACGGCAAGATTGCGTGGCATCGCTGAGTTTGTCAGCGACTTGCGCCAGCAGGACAGCGGTGTGCTACAACGCGAGCTGCAACTGCGCGTGGGCAAGCGCACGCTGCATATTTTGGCGCGCGGCACGCGCTTGCGCTCGGCCGGCCAGCAGGCGGTGTTATCGGGTTTCGTGCTCGTGTTCGACGATGTCAGCAGTCTCGCCGAAGCGCAGAAAAGCCGCGCCTGGGCGGAAGTGGCCCGCCGCCTGGCGCATGAGATCAAGAATCCGCTGACGCCGGTGAAGTTGGCGGCGGAGAGGCTGGACCGGCGTTTCCGAAGCAGCGTGGAAGACAAGGAGGTGTTTGATTCCTGCACCAGCGTCATCATCGGTCAGGTGGAGCGCTTGCAACGCCTGATCAACGACTTTTCCATCCTGGCGCGCATGCCCGCCCCGGCTGTTCAGTCCGTAGCCATCGACGGGCTGCTGGGAGAAATGCGCGATCTGTATGCGGCATATCCTCAAGTGGCCATTGAAATTCCATCTGAATCGCTGAGTTGCACGTGCGATGCCGACCAGATGAAGCAGGTGCTGATCAACCTGCTGGACAATGCCGTAGCGGCGACCGCAGGTGGCGGCGGTGTTCGGCTGCATGCGGCCATGCAGGGCGATATGGCCGTTTTCCATGTCGAGGATGACGGGATGGGCATTCCCCAGGATCATATTGGACGGCTGTTCGAGCCCTACTTTTCAACCAAATCGGAGGGCTCAGGGCTCGGATTGGCTATTGCCCAGCGCATCGCCGATGAGCATGGCGGTGAGATTTCCCTGTTATCGTCGGAGAAGCCGACCCATTTCTGCTTGCAGCTGCCTAGCCAAGGCCCGAGCATGGAGGGCAGATGAAGGGACGAATCTTGATCGTTGATGACGAGCAGCCCATCAGGGAATCCCTCAAGGGCCTGTTTGAAGACGAAGGTTACCTGACCGACTTTGCTGCCTCGGGAGAGGAAGCCGTGGCCCGGTTTCGCAAACAGCCAGCCGACTGCGTGTTTCTCGACATCTGGCTGCCCGGAATCGATGGGCTTGAAACGCTCAGTCGTCTCAAGCAGCTCGATTGCGACCTGCCCGTTGTCATGATGTCGGGTCACGCCAGCATCGACACGGCGGTGCGCGCCACCCGTACGGGCGCCTTTGATTTTGTCGAGAAGCCGCTTTCATCGGATAAGTTACTGATCCTGGTTCATAATGCCCTGGAAAAGCGCCAACTGCACCAGGAAAACGTTGCCCTTAAGCAGGATATGGAGCGCACGGCGCGCTATGACTTACTCGGTGAAAGCAAGGCCATCACCGAGGTGCGGGCGCTGATTGGGCGAGTAGCGCCTTCTGATGCGCCAGTGTTGATCACTGCCGAGCATGGCGCTGGCAAGGAGGTGACGGCGCGTTATCTCCATCACCATTCAACGCGGGCGGAAGGCCCCTTTATCGACGTGAAGTCCGCCAGCATTCCTGATGCTCGCATGGATTCAGAGCTATTCGGGCATGAAAAGGGTGCCTTTCCCGGCGCCTTGCATATGCAGCGCGGCCGTTTTGAAATGGCCGACGCCGGCAGTCTGTTTTTCGATGAAGTGACAGAGCTGAGCCCGCCTACCCAGGCCAAGATCTTGCGCGTGATACAGGAGGGCAGCGTTCAGCGTCTTGGCAGTCCCAGTCCCATCAACCTTAACGTGCGTTTGCTTGCCGCCAGCAGTGGAAATATGGAGCAGGCTATACGCCAGGGGATATTGAGAGAGGATTTCTATTATCGCTTGAATGTCGCAACCATCCATCTGCCGTCGCTCAGGGAGCGTATCGAGGACCTGCCCGTTTTGGCGGGTTTCTTTGCTGATGAAGTGGCCAATCAGCTTGGCGGGGAGGCCGTGCGCTTTAGCGCTGATGCCGTGACCAGGATGCAGGCTTATCCCTGGCCGGGAAATGTGCGCGAGTTGCGCAACTACGTGGAGCGCAGTCATATCCTGAAGGCGGGGCAGGAGCTGGGCGCTGATGAAATGCTGGCCCTGGACCAGGCTGGGGATGTCGGCATCGAGGGTTTTGCCCTGAGCTTTCATTCGGCCAGGGAGGCGTTTGAGCGCAGTTATCTCATTCAACATCTGCATAAGCATGAATGGAATATCAGCCGCACGGCGGAGGATATCGGCATGGAGCGCAGTCAGTTGCACCGTAAAATCAAGCGCTATGGTCTGGCGCCTTCGAAGGAGTAGCCCATGAGGGTGATTATTCTCGGCGCCGGCGAGGTGGGATTTAACATCGGCCAGCGCCTGGCGGCGGAAGGCAATGATGTCGTGGTGGTGGATACCGATCCCGATCGCCTGCAGCGGGTGGCGGACACCATGGATGTGAAGACGGTGCTGGGTTACGCCTCGCATCCCTGCGTACTGGAACAGGCGGATGCGGAGAATGCCGATTTACTCATCGCCGCGACCGCCAATGATGAAGTCAACATGCTTGCCTGCCAGGTGGCGCATTCGCTTTTCAAGGTGCCAACCAAGATGGCGCGGGTGCGCGAACCTGATTATGTGAACAGCGGCGAAAGACTGTTTGGCCGAGATGACCTGCCCATTGACCGCATCATCTCGCCAGAGAAGGAGGCGGCCAAGGCGGTGGTCAAGCGCTTTCAAGTGTCCTCAGCCGTAGACGCCCAGGAGTTTGCCGGCGGCAAGGGCCAGCTTATCGGCCTCAGGGTTCCGCCGAAGGGCGTGCTGGCTGGCTTATCGCTGACCGATCTTGGCGAAGTCATGGGCGAGCTGAATATTTACGTGGTGGCCCATGAGCATAACCATCGCTGGCGCGTGCCCCGCGCAGATGCCGTGCTGCTCGCCGGCGATAGCATTTACGTGGCCATCGAAAGCCAGCAGGTGAATACCTTTCTCGAGACCATCGGCCTGGAGCGCGCGACCGAGGCATCCAAGAACGTCATGATCATCGGCGGCGGCAATGTCGGCTATAACGTCATCCAGCAGCTGGAAGATATGGCTGTCTCGATCAAGCTCATTGAACACAACCATGGCCGTGCGGCGTGGCTGGCCGAGCACTTGAATAAAACCGTGGTCATCAGCGGCGATGCGCTTGATCGTGATCTTCTTGAGGAAGAAAACATCGACAAGATGGACGATTTCCTTGCCCTGACCAATGATGATGAAACTAACATCCTGGCCAGCCTGATCGCAAAGAAATACAAGGTTCCGCACATCGTGACACTGGTGAATCGCTCCATCTATACCGATCTCGTGCGCCAGATCGGGCTGGATGTGACGGTGTCCCCAAGGCTGACGACCGTATCATCCATTCTCAGCCATGTGCGAAAAGGTCGCGTGCTGGGCATATCCAGCCTCGGGGATGGCAGCCTGGACGTGATCGAAGCCGAGGCCTTGGAGACCAGCGACATTCTGGACAAACCTTTGAGTGAATTGCACCTGCCGCCTGATACAGTCGTGGGCGCGGTTGTGCGTGGCGAAGAGGTCGTGATTCCGCGCGGAGACACGAAAATACGAGCGCATGACCGCGTGCTCATCGTGACGACCGCCGCTTCCACGCGCGCCGTGGAGAAATTGTTCGAAGTTCACCTGGAATTTTTCTAGCTCATGCATTTTAAAGGCGTGGTGTGGACGCTTGGCATCCTGACCGCTTTTTTCGGACTGGGCATGATGCTACCCGCCTTCGTCGCGTTGTATTACCAGTCTGGGCATGAGCTTCACTTTGTGTTGGCCGGCGGCATCGTCATTGCCCTGGGTCTGGCCTCGATGATGTGGGCCGGTTCGGCGCCCAAGCAACTGAATCACCGTGACGGCTTCGTCATTGTCGCGCTGGCCTGGGTGTTGTTGTCGATGCTGGGGGCGGTGCCGTTCTGGACGACGGGCGTGTGCGATTCCATTGTCGACGGCCTCTTTGAATCCACCTCTGGACTGACCACAACGGGCGCCACCATCTTAAGCGGCCTTGATGAGCAACCACACTCCATTCTGTTCTGGCGTTCCATGCAGGAGTGGCTGGGTGGTATGGGCATCATTGTTCTGGCGGTAGCTGTGATGCCGTTGTTGGGCGTAGGCGGCATGCAATTGTTCCGGGCCGAAACACCTGGGCCGGTAAAGGACAAGCTCACCTCGCGTGTCACCGAGACAGCCAAAGTGCTGTGGTTCATCTATCTAGGTATGACCGTGGTGACGGCTATCGGTCTATGGCTGGCTGGCATGACCCCGTTCGATGCCATTAACCATGCCATGTGCACTGTGGCTATTGGCGGTTTCTCCACCCATGACGCCAGTCTCGGTTTTTACGATTCACCCCTGATTCATATGCTTATCGTGTTGTTCATGTTCCTGGCAGGCATCAATTTCACATTGCATTTCGCCGCCTTGCGCAGGGGCTTTTCCATACATACCTATTTTTACGACGAAGAATTCCGTACCTATGTGAAATGGCTGGGCTTTTTGCTTTTAATTACCTCAGCGCTGGTGCTCGGCTCAGGAAGCGGCAGCTGGGACGAAGTGGTGTTTAACACCGTGTCGATTGCCACAACCACGGGTTTTGCGATAAGCGATTACAGCGCTTGGCCTCCCGGTACGAGTCTGCTGCTGCTGGCTGCCATGTTCGTCGGCGCATGTGCCGGCTCTACGGGTGGCGGCATGAAAGTCATTCGCGTGCTGCTCTTGTTTCGCCAGGGTATCCGTGAGATTCGCCGCCTGATCCACCCCCACGCCATTATTCGGGTGAAGATCGGAGGTCACAGCCTGACTCCCCAGGTAACGCAGGCGCTTTGGGGGTTTTTCGTGCTCTATATTGTTTGTTTTGCTGTGATTGCTGTGCTTTTGGCCTGCACTGGCGTGGATATGCTCACCTCGTTGACCGCCGCAGCCGCCTGTCTGACCAACACCGGCCCTGGCTTTGGCGCGGTCGGCCCCGATGCTACGTATGCCTCCATCCCCGCCGCCGGCAAGCTTGTGCTTATGTTTGGCATGGTGTTGGGCAGGCTGGAGATATTCACCTTTTTCGTGCTCTTGGTGCCTGAATTCTGGCGTAAGTAGCCTGGAAGCTCGGGTTTCAGCATGAAAGCCATTTAATGTTGCGCTATAGTGCCGTGATGGGGGATGGTCATGCCATGTGAGCGAGCAAGGGCCCGGGGGGGATCGGCGTCCATATGAGAATGGGCATAGCAGCCAAGATCAGCGTCCTGGTTTTTCTTCTTGTGTTCGTGACGATGTATGCGGCTGCCTATTTCGTTTACGAGGGCAGTAACGGCCTTTTGATCCAGCATGAGCTGGATGAGCTGGGCAATATCGAGCTGGAGGTTCGCCATGAAGGCGTCCAGCTCACGAACCATATCGATGCATTCCGCCAGGACGTTCTGTTTCTTTCCATCATCGCGCCCGTTCAGGGGCTGTTGCGCACCCGCCTTGAGGGCGGCACGGATCCGATGGATGCCGGCACGGAGGCCGAGTGGCGTGATAAGGTTAAGTTTTTATTCACTAAATTTGTGCACAATAAAACCGATGTCGTGCGTATTTGCTATATCGATACGGTGGACAGCCCGGGCAATTCGGTGTGCGTCAACCGCGTCAAGGATCAGGCGCCATCCGTTGCCGAGCTTGCCCTCGAGAGTGACATGGATGAGTCATTTGCAATCAAGACCCTGGCGCTTGAGCCAGGCAAGGCATATCTATCCGATATCAGGCTTAACCGTGCGGGCGGGGAGCTTGTGCAGCCCCATGCGCCTATTCTGCGCGCCGCGGCCCCCCTGCATTATTTGCGCGAAAACGCCGTTGGCCTGGTGTTCGTTGATATGGATATGTCGTCAGCTTTCAATGAACTTGAAGACCTTTTGCCCATGCACATTGAGCATTTCCGCTTTATTACCAACTCAGAGGGCGACTTTATCAAGCATCCTGATCCGGACATGGTGTTCGGGTTTGAACAGGGTAAACGCCATCGTGCGCAGGACGCCTATCCGGATCTGGCGTTGCTCTATGACAAAACCGCCCAGATTGAGGATGAATGGGTGAATGAGCTGTCGCCCATGAGCAGCGACAATATGGTCTATATCGCCAAGATTCATTTCGATCCGGATCGGCCTGAGCGCTTCCTTAGCCTGGCCATGGTGGCTTCCTACCGGGCCTTTATCGCCGATACCGAGGCCGTGCGTGACCAAAGCATCATGGTCATCATGGCGCTGATCGTCGTGGCAACTATCCTCGCATTCTTCTTTTCCAGAATCCTGACCCGGCCGTTAAACCAGATGACCGAAGCGGCCAGAGATGACTCAAGCGAAATGTTCGAGGCCGCCTTGCCAGTTAAAAGGAACGATGAAATCGGCGTGCTGGCAAGGTCATTTCAATCAATGATGCAGCACATTGATGAGCGTAATTCAGCGCTCAGAAAGAGTGAGCAACGTGTCAGACTACTGCTCGACTCCACCGGCGAGGCGATTTGCGGAGTCGATCTGGATGGCAATTGCACGTTTTGCAATCGCGCCGCCATTGAGCTGCTGGGCTACCAGACCCAGGATGATATCCTGGGCAAGAACCTGCATTCGCTGATTCACCACACCAGGGCCGATGGCAATATCTATCCGGTTGAAGACTGCCGCATCTCTCAGGCCTTTCGTGAGGGACGCGCCATCCATGCCGACGACGAGGTATTCTGGCGCGCCGATGGCTCCAGCTTTCCCATTATTTACCGCTCCTATCCTGTACGGCGGGACGATGAGGTGATGGGCGCGGTGGTCACCTTTGTCGATATCACCGATTTGAAGCAGGCCCTGGCCGAAAAGACTCGCCTTGCCTCGGCGGTGGAACAGGCGGTTGAGGGTGTTTGCATCATGGATCATGAGCGCACCATCAGCTACGTCAATCCCGCCTTCGAGCGCCTGACCGGATACGCCAAGGGGGAGCTGATCGGCAAGAAGATCAGCATTTTGCGCAACCCGGTTCATGATGAGGCATTTTACCAGCGTATGTGGGACACCCTTCACAAGGGTGGAGCTTGGCAGGGTTATATTACGATCGCGCGTAAGGACGGCGATTCGATGGAACTGGAACGCAGCATCACCCCCATCCGTGATGATGAGGGGCGTATTGTGAGCTTCGTGTCGGTGCATCGCGATGTCAGCCAGGAGCGGGCGATGCAGTCGCGCATGGAGCATGCCCAGCGGCTTGAATCCCTTGGCGTTCTGGCCGGCGGCATAGCCCATGATTTCAATAATCTTCTGACCGCCATCATCGGCAATGCGTCCCTGGCCAGCAAAAAACTTGACCCGCTGGCGCCGGTGCATGAGGAGATACTCTGCATCGAGGATGCCGCGGGCAGCGCCGCCGATTTATGCCGGCAACTGCTTGCCTATGGTGGCAAGGGTAAGTTCGTTATCGCGCCCGTCAATCTTGCGGCGCTGGTCAGGGATATCTCAAAATTGCTGGAAGTTTCGGTGGGCAAGAGCGTGGTGCTGAAATATGACTTGCCCGTGGATTTGCCCGCCGTTGATGCCGACGCCGCGCAGATGAAGCAGGTGATCATGAACCTGATCATCAATGCCTCCGAGGCTATAGGCGGCGGGGAGGGAGAGATATTCATCCGCGCCGGCCTGATGCGTGTCGACCAGGAGTTCCTGGCCAATGCCGCCATCGACGAACAATTACCTGAATCGGAGTATGTTTTTCTTGAGGTGCGTGACAGCGGTTGCGGCATGGATGGAGCCACCATGGAAAAGGTGTTCGACCCATTTTTCACCACCAAGGTCACCGGCCGCGGGCTGGGCATGTCCGCCGTGCTTGGCATTGTTCGCGGTCATGGCGGCACGATCAAGGTTTCGAGCAAGCCCGGTCAGGGAACTACGTTTACCATGGTGTTACCACCATCGGAAAAAGAGGCCAAATCGCTCGCCGATGGCAAGGAGGAAGACGGGGATTGGCAAGGCTCAGGTACGATTTTGGTGGTGGATGATGAAGAAAGGGTGCGCAGGGTGGCCAGCATGATGCTTGAAGAACTCGGCTTTGACGTGCTGCTTGCTGAAGATGGAGAACAGGGCGTGGAGGTGTTTCAACGGGAGCACGGACATATCGACGCCGTGTTGCTGGACATGACCATGCCGAAAATGAATGGCGAACAGGCATTCAGGGAAATGCGCCGGATTCAGCCTGATGCCTGCGTGATTCTTTCCTCCGGCTTTAACAAGCCCGATGTGAAGGACGCCTTCTCCGCAAAGGGTCTGGCCGGGTTCATGCAAAAGCCATACTCGGTCAGTGCGCTGAGAAACAAGCTGCGTGAGGCGCTGGAAGGCGGCGAGGCTGGAGCTTAGGGAGATACTGATATTGCGTCCTGCAATAAATCAGCGCTTCATTAGCCAGGTCTACGCAAGGCTGACGCGGATGATGCCGCGCACCGGGTCTGTCGAATCGATGCGCACGGAAACCTTGTCCCCCAGGGCAAATGCATGGCCGCTGGCGTGCTCGGTCAGGCGATGCATGCGGGCGTCGAAACTGTATCTCTTGCCTAGATCGGCCACGGCCATCGAGGCTTCGGCGCAACTGGGCTGCAATTCGAAAAAAAGGCGCTGCTCGGTCAATCCGGACACGACGGCCTGAAAGGCCTTTCCCGCATCGCCGCTGTGATAAAGGCTGGATAGCATGGCGCTGCTATCGCGTTCGGCCTGCATCTGACGGCGTTCCTGACGAGAAGTCTCCTCGCCAATGTTGGCCAGCTCGCTTGCCGGCTGTGTTTCTTCCGGCGATGCATTATTGAGCACGGCCTTGAGGCGGCGATGCACGGTGATGTCGGCATAGCGCCGTATAGGGCTGGTAAAATGCGCGTAGGCTTTATAGGCGAGGCCGAAATGGCCAGCATTTTCGGGCGTGTAACAGGCCTGCTGCATGCTGCGTAGAATGAGCCGATGCAACACATGTGACGTAGCCGGATCCTGCAAGTGGTCAATCACCTGCTGAAGCTGTTTGGGATGAATCTGGCGTGAGTCGTGAAGGCGGATGGCCACGCCGAGAGGGGCTAGAAAATCGTTCAGCGTCGCCAACGATTTGGGTGCGGGAGGCTCATGCACACGGTAAAGCAAGGCGACGCCCTTGGCCTCAAGAAAGCCGACCACGGCGGTATTGGCGGCCAACATGCACTCCTCGATTAGGCGATGAGCTACGCCCTGTTCCCTTAGCTGAAGGCTGTGCATCTCGTCGTTTTCGATTACGGCCCGTATTTCCGGCAGGTCAAGTTCCAGTGCGCCGCGTTGCCTTCGGTGCTTGTCCATCCTCCGGTACAGGGCAAGCGAGTGACTCAGCATCTCTCTCAGCGCGGCAGAATCAATGGCCGAAGCATCGGCCCCCTCCAGCCAGCGGCCTACCTGTCCATAGGTAAGCCTTGCCTGCGAGCGGATCATCGTTTCATGGACATGCACGCTGCGCCTGCGCCCACCTGCGTCATAACGCATGCGCACGGCCATGGCCAGGCGCGTTTCATCCGGTTTGAGTGAGCAGATGCCGTTGCTCAGCCGTTCGGGCAACATCGGGATCACCCGGTCGGGAAAATAAAACGAGTTGCCGCGGATGCGCGCCTCAATGTCGAGGTGCGTGCCGGGGCGTACATAATGGGCCACATCGGCGATCGCCACCCATAGTTCGAAGCCCTCGCCGCGCGGCGTCACGCAGATGGCGTCATCGAAATCCTTGGCGTCCTCGCCATCAATGGTCACGAAGGGCAGGTGCGTCAAGTCCAGCCGGTCTTTGGAATCCGCTGGGCGAATTGTCTCTGGGGTCGCCTGGGCCTCTTCCAGGACCGCCGGTTTGAATGGGCCTGGCAGTCCCTGTTCGGCAACCACCAGGTCGATCAGGCGCGAGGGCCGCATGACATCGCCTAGCACCTCGGTCACGCGCCCCTGCGGCGGCGCGCTGCCACGGTTTATCTCCACCCGCACCCAGTCGCCATCATGCGCGCCGTTGGCATCCTTTGACCTGATCGATATCGGTCCAGGCATGCGCCGCGAGCGTGGAGTGACGATGCCGAGGCCGCCATACACGGAGAACTGGCCGGTGATGGTATTGGCTGCTGTTTCAACAATGCGCAGCACCTCGGCGGACTGCCGGCCGCGCCGGCGAACCAGGCGCACGGCGATGCGGTCGCCATGCATCAATCCGGCCATCTGATCCGGCGGGATGAAGGCGTCGTCATCGCGACTCTTGCCAAGGCGCACGAAGCCGTAGCCATCCGGGTGGGCGGTCAACTCGCCCGTCAGTTCGGGGCTGCCGCTCAGCTTCAGGCGTTTGCCCACATGGCTGATTTCGCCCTGTTGCAGCAAATTCTGGACGCATTCGTGCAGGGCGTCTTTTCCAGCTTTATCATGCAAACGCAAGGCTCGTTCCAGCTCGTGCAAGCTGGCGCTGCGCTCCGGCATGCTGCGCAGCGCTCTGATGACCGCACCCTTGTTTGGGACGCGAGTAGAGCTTGCACGCGGGTCGGGCCGCCGTGTCCGGCGTTGATCTTTGGCGTCACGCGGGTGGCGTCGCCGCATTTTGGTTGACATGCAAGCGCTCCTATTTATATTTGCCGCCTGTCTATGCCGAGGTGGCGGAATTGGTAGACGCGCTGGCTTCAGGTGCCAGTGGCCGCAAGGCCGTGCTGGTTCGAGTCCAGTCCTCGGTACCATATCATGCTGGTAAATAGTTGCATTGCCACTCAATGCATTTGCTAGCTAGGGAGAAGCTGATTTATTGCGTCCTGCAATAAAATCAGCAAGTAAAGGGCAAAACGTGGTTTCCCCTTTGCTTACGAATCTAGCTCTTATGAGCTTGGCTTGGCAATCCATCCGTGGGCTGCACGGAAGCACTGAAATAATCAGCGCTTCCCTAGCATGTACTTCCAGAATTGATGAATCAAATGCATACTTGGCTGCGCTTGTCGCAGCCAGGCAAGACCGTTTTGGAGCCTTATAGAATGACGGGTGCAGTAGCAAAACACGGCAATGTTTCGGCTGAGGGCCAGAGGCTTGCGGGCACGCTTTCGCAGATGGCCATGCAACGTGGCTGGTCGGAGCGCACCCTGGCCGCCTACCGTAGCGACCTTCTCCATATTCAGGCTTTTCTTCATAAAAAAAATACAAGCATCTTTACCACCGACGAGGATGATCTGCTCGCCTACCTGGCGTCATTGCGCCGCCAGGGCTCGAAGGAGGCGACCCTTCAGCGCCGCCGAAGCGCGATGTCCACCTGGTTTTCCTATTTGCAGAGCGAAGGGTTGCGCGCCGATCACCCTGCGGCGAAATTGCCCGCCATGCGCCGCTCGCGCAAGCTGCCAGCCATGCTCAGCGAGGCGCAGGTGGAAGCCCTGATGGCCGTGCCGGATACCTATCGCCGTCTGGGTCTGCGCGACCGTTGCATGCTGGAATTACTCTACGCCACGGGCATGCGCGTGAGCGAGATGGCAGGCATTCGCCTAGCTAATTTCGACATGGCGGCGGGGCTGCTGCGTGTTGTCGGCAAGGGGAACAAAGAGCGCCTGATTCCCTTTGGCGAGGAGGCGCAGGCATGGCTGGAAAAGTGGCTTGTCGCGCGCGCCGCGACCGATACCGACAGGCGCAGCCCTTATGTGTTTCCAGGCGCGAAGGGCAGGGCCATGACGCGGCAAAACTTCTGGCATCGCATCAGGCTCCTGGCACGTCAAGCCGGCATCACACCGCTGCCGTCGCCGCATACGCTGCGCCATGCATTCGCCACGCATTTGCTCAATCATGGCGCTGATTTGCGCACCTTGCAGGCTCTGCTCGGGCATGCCGATATCAGCATTACCGAAATTTATACCCACGTCAGCCGGGCGCGGTTGCGTCACGAAGTGGACCGCGCCCATCCGCTGGGCAGCGGCGTATGAAAAGACAGGCAAGAGTTGCGTACGGGATAAGTTGTGACAGGCGACCTAGCCATGGCGGCTGAAACATGCGATACCGCTCTGATGGAAACCCTGGTGGAACATGGCAGGCGCAGGGCACTGCAAGAAGGCGAGTTTCTGTGTGAGTATGGCGATACGGCGCGCTACCTGTGGCTGATGCTGGAGGGCCGGATTGCAGCCACGGCACCCGATCTGCCCGAGGATGTGTTGCATGGCCATCCAAAAAGGCCTTGCCTGATTGGCGAAGCGGCGTTTTTCACCGATCAGAAGCGCCATGCCACTTTGCGCTGCGTCACCGATGTTGAAGTCGTTGAACTCGATTTCGATACGGTGCGTACGCTCAGGAAGGATGCACCAGGGCTGAAGGCGGCGATGGAGCGATTGTTCAGGGAGCGCCTGGTGGATCGCCTGCTGTCCTCGCACGATGTTTTCAAGTGCATCAATGCCGTGGATCGCAAACGCATTGCCCTGGCCTTCACATCCCGGCATGTGGCCGCGGGCCAGGTGCTGATTGATTTTGACGAGGAGCACGATGGCGCCTATATGATTCAGTCGGGCTCCCTGCACCTGATCGAGGCCGACGATAGTAAGGAAAAGTGTCTGATTCGGGAGCTGCATATAGGCGATATGGTGCATTTGGGAGGACTTCTGCAGGGCTATCGGTCGAGTTACCGGGTGGCTACCATCACGCCCGTCGATTTATTACACTTGCCGCGCAAATGCTTCGAGCCGTTTGCACGTCGCCGCTCGTGGGTGGTGCAGGCTATCTTGCAAAGCAGCCGCTACGGCGTCCATCGCAAGGTGCTTAAACCCGTGGATCGGGTGGATGTGTGGACACTCGAACATTCATTGCAACAAGCAGAAGGCGCACAAATCGCAGAGTAGGGCCATTGGGCCCATTAAGGGGAAAACATGTCTGACAATAAGCCAAGTTACATTCCTGGCCTGGCCGGGGTGCCCGTTACTGAGTCGTCGATTTCCTATGTCGATGGCAAGCGGGGGCATCTGGAATATCGCGGCATCGACATCGAGGAGTTGGCTGAAAACAGCACCTTCGAGGAAATCTGCCACCTGCTGCTGTACGGAAACCTGCCGGCCAAGCATGAGCTGGACGAGTTGGATGCGGAGCTCCGCTCTCACCGCCGCATCAAATACCGCATCATCGATATGATCAAATGTTTCCCTGATTCCACCCACCCGATGGATGCTCTGCAATCGGCGGTGGCGGCGCTGGGCATGTTTTATCTGCCTCCCAATGCAGACCGCACGTGTAGCGATCCACAGGCTGCCCGCAGCGCTTGCGTGCGGCTTATCGCCAAGGTGCCAACCATCGTGGCGGCGCATGCGCGCATGCGCAACGGCGATGAGCCCGTGGTCCCTCGCGATGATCTGAGCCATGCCGCCAACTTTCTTTATATGCTCACGGGCGAGGAACCCGATCCGCTGATGGTGCGTATCATGGACGTGGCCTTTATCGTGCATGCCGAACATACGCTCAATGCCAGCACCTTTTCCGCCATGGTAACCGCCTCCACCCTGGCCGACCCCTACACCGTGATCAGTTCAGCTGTTGGCACCCTTTCCGGTCCTTTGCACGGCGGCGCCAATGAAGAGGTGTTGGATATGCTTGATGAAATCGGCAGCTATGATCGCGCCGAGGCCTACCTGCATGAGAAGCTGGAAAACAAGGAGAAGATCACCGGCCTGGGCCACCGCGTTTACAAGACCAAGGATCCCCGCGCCACGCTGTTGCAGCATCTGTATGACGAACTGTCGAAGAAGTATGGCGCCGATCCCACCTATGAGATCGCCAAGCACATCGAGGAGCTGTCGCAGGGCACGTTGGGTGCCAAGGGCGTGTGCCCGAACGTGGATTTCTATTCAGGCATCGTTTATCGCAAGATGGGTATCGACACGGATTTGTTTACGCCCATCTTCGCCATCGCCCGTGTGGCCGGATGGCTGGCGCACTGGCTGGAAAAGCTGGGCAAAAGCCGCATTTACCGGCCCATGCAGATTTACGTCGGCGAGCATGGCCGCAAATATGTCCCTATGGAAAAGCGCTGATGCGATGAACAATGGGGCCTAGTTCATTCCGTCCCTGGCCTTCGCAGATAATCACGAAGGTGCTTTTCATAACCAAGCTTGCACTCCCTCTACGCTTAAGCGGCGGGCTGGCCAAATCCCGGCCCCTACCGCACGAGCTCCCAGGATCCATCCGGTTGCAGGCAGGCAGTGCCATAGGCCTGCTCGGTCCTGCCGCCGATGGTGACGGTCTGTTGGAACTCACGACACTGACGTCCCGAGGTGCTGGTTCCAAGCCGGGTGGTGGTCACCGAGCCTGAGGCACCGCCTTCCTCCCAAATGATCGTCTCACCTACCGCCGCCGTTGTCGCCCTGATCTGGGCTTGCTCGTGCAGGCGCTGCTGCTCTTCGTTGATGTTGTTGAGAATCGCCAAAGTGATGGCGGTGAAGGCCAGCCATCTGTATGCCTCAAGATCAGCATAGAAGAAGCCGTAGCCGGGATAGCGGTAGCCGTAAGGGCGGTACACCCGGATGCCGCGGTAATGGCGCTCCGGTTGCACAACCACCACGCGGCGTTTCTTGTAAAACTTGGGCCTTTGATGCTGGTTGGGCTTTACCACCCGGATCATCTTGCGCTTGTGGGTCTGCCGCTCGGCGTGTCGCTCGACTTCCCTGTGCCTTTCAGCCTTGTGCCGGTCATTGTCCTTGCGTTTTTCAACCTTGAATTTTCCGCCCCTGTCAGCGTCGTCGGCAAACGCAATCGCCGGTGCCAGCGACAGGCCTCCAGCCAATAAAAAAGAAAGGATAAGCGTAAATTTTGTAATGCCTTTCATCTCACACCTCCACGGCTGGCGAAGATCGCCAGTTCCCACAGTATAAAACATGTTGTGTAAACTTGGGCTGAGCGAAGGTAAAAGTTTTGTAAAACCCGGCTGCTTTTCGCCAATCGCCGAACCTGCATACAGGCTCTGCCGATTGGCCCATTAAAGCCAAGTTCGAGTCCGGAATGGCTCCCCATTCTGGACACTGGGTTGAAGTGGCAGCCGAAAACAGACGTTGGCGAAGATGTGTTGATTAGCGTCGATGATTGATCCCCTGGAGGGTCAAGTCAGTGTTCAAAGACCCCATGTAAAGTCCCCGGCCATGGTCTTTCAAGTTTGGTTTCTTGCTGAAGGGACTCAACCACGATGGTATGCATGACTGACATTTGACTCAGCAGGCAGACGTGCCACCGCCTCAGATCAGGCCTGCAGATAGAGCTCAAACCCTTGACCTGTGCATTGCTCTTTAGCGGCCAGGGCGCAAGGATCGACTCAATGATTATCACCTTATTATCCATCACCGTTATCCTGTTTCTAGCGCTGCAACTCCAGGATAAACTCAGGGTTCCGTCACCGTTAAGCCTGATCGCCCTGTCGTTTATTTATCATCATCTATCCCATGATATCTTCATGCTTACAGGCGATCCCGAACATTTCGCCCGGCTCGTACTGCTGCTTCTGCCCATACTGTTGATCAGTGATTCGCTTGAGTTAAGGCTCGCTGACCTCAGGGAACATGGATTCAGCCTGTTTTATCTCGCGGTTGTCGCCGTGGCTCTGTCCGTTGTGTTGGCCATCTTTACGGCAGACTCATTGTTCGGGCAATACAACCTCTCCATTGCTGCAATCGTTGTGTTGTTCGCCATGGTGCTTGCCACCGACCCAGTATCCGTGGTCAGCATCTTCTCCAATTTTGAACTGCCGCACCGGCTCAAGATGCTGGCCGAGGGCGAAAGCCTGTTCAACGATGCCACGGCCCTGATCGTTTTCGTTTTTGTCGGCCTGTATGCACTTGGGGGTGGCGAGATCACAACCGCTTATGTGGCCGAAACCAGCCTGATTGTCGTACTGGGCTCGGCTGTGATTGGTGTAGCCATAGGCTTTATCGGCCTGGCACTCATGAAAACAACGGATAACCGTATCGCGGAGCTCCTGCTGGTTATTATGGCGGGCTATGGCGCCTTCGAGCTTGCCGAGCACTTCTATGCGCTGCTCAATCTGTTTGGCGGCCATTCGCATCTGCATCTGTCCGGCATTCTGGCCTGCATCTTCGCTACCATCACCGTGCACCATCTCATGACCCGGTCGATAGCTGAAGAAGAAGGCATCATCGATCAGGAAGAGGCCGATATCCGCAATGAATCCAGAGCGGAAAAATCCTCTCTAAGCCTGATCTCAACCGCAATCGCAAAGATCAAGGCCACAGTCGAGGAGCGCGACAGGCACCTCAGAACCAAGGAAGATGTGCAGCTGCTTGCCATAGTTGCCAATACCATCCTATTCATCGCCATGGCCGAGATCATCGATCTTGAGCTGTTGCTGAAGTACAAGATGGAAATCCTCGGCATGTTCGCCGTCACCACCGCGATCCGGGCATTGATGATGGCCAAGTTTGCGATCATCACGAATCAGACGGATAAGATGACCAATGTGAATTTCCGCTGGTGGGGTGTTCTTACCTTTGCCGGTATCAAGGGGGGATTATCCGTAGTGATGCTGATGATGATCCCGCCGGGCTTCGAACACCTTGAGATGTTCAAGGCGGTCGTGGTCGGCGTGATTCTGCTTTCCACCTTTGTGTATTCCGCCATGCTCATTGCCATTATCGGCAAGAATAAGGCGATCTTCGCAGAGGAAAAGGCCGCTGAGGCGCATTGAGTCAAAGGACTGAGAGGGTGTCAGGAACCTTTTACACAGATCGTCACAGTTGTTCGCTTGCCGGCAAAGAATTCTCTAAACCGAACAGCGACATATCCCGCATATGCCGCCTTTTCCAGATGCTCAGCCATCCACATATTCTTCAACAGCGAATGTCCGTTTCCGACCCAAAGTAGACATTGGGGAACGATCAATTGCGGCCATTTGTTTTTACTTCCGATAACCTGGATCAAGGCCAAGTAATCGGAGCCCCCAGTTTGCAGCAAAACCAACAATCAGTGGCCACCAATGAACCAAATAAATAGCCAAACCAGAAAAGCCGATCGATATAATTGAGGAGATAAGCAACCCAGGATGTTTTGTTTCTGAATATGTTGATAGCCCGCCAATTGCTAAAAGAATTGAAACTCCAGCTAAAATGTAAATCAAAATTTCCATGACTGCCTCTAAGCCTAACGTATATTTGCCAATCCTTTAAAATGCTCGAGCACAACTAGACCATGCCTTAAAAGTTGTTCACTACGCATAGGGTCAAACCACGTGCCGTTAAATTTTGCGCCATGGTATAGGTTGCTTCTAATGCGCGAGATATAGCCAAATAATATTTGTACAGACCGCTCTTGGCTTAACTCCTCACCCCATATAATGCGGCCTTCTGGGTTAACGATTTGTTTCATTGGTGGTTTAGATAATATGTACTCAGCTGAATCTGCTTTATCACCAAGTTTTTCAATATAATCGGGCCCAATCCTTTCGTTCACGAAGCGATCCCAGTCGACAAGGATTTTCCCACCATTCGTGACTTGAAAATAGCCGTTTTTTTCAGAGAGGATTCATACCGAGCAACCAGTTTAAAAAATGAAAACGCAAGCTTGTCTAATTTCTCATCCATAGTGACTGTATTTCACTTTCACATCCGCTCCATCTGTCGCATAAGTTAAATGGTAGTGCTTGTCAGTGCGGTAGTATTCCCTGCCTTTCGAGTCGAATTTGGCAACAACTTCGGGGCTTGGATGTGAGAAGGGTCTAATATGGCTGCTGATACCCAGTACGGCTTCTGGTGGCAGTGAATCAAGCCAGGGTGTATTGGCTCCATCGAACACTCCATTTGATGACCCATGGTGGGGAACCTTAAAGAACCTGGTGTTTGCTGGAATTTCGTTGTGAATTTCGTTCCACACTTCGATTTCTGCGTCTCCAGTGAGAACAAATGATACATCCCCTAGGGTTAAAGAGATGACGATGGAGTTGTTATTTTCGTTCTCATCGATCTGATCTTCTTTAGGCCACAAAACATTTATCTCAACATCACCAAAGTCAGGGGGTTCCATTTTGTTATCGATAGCTTGATGTTCATTAACGCGCGAATATCGGTTCGAATACCTCTGTAGTTTGGAGAAAAAGATTGGATTGCTGTTGGATTTTGGATACCAGAAATTCTCGCTTCCATAATCTTTTAGAATGCGCTGAAGGCCCTGTCCATGATCTGCGTGAATATGGGATAACATAACCCATGAGAAGAGGCGGCTAGGGGAAGGGACGCTTATTCCTTTTTTTTCGAAGTGACGCTTTAGAAAAATGTGCGATGATCGCAGGGTCGAAGTGTCATTAGAGTCGATCAGCGCATAATGGTGTTGTTCGTTCTCGTCTATCGACTCAAGAAAGATGGAATCACCCCAGCCTACGTCAATAAGTGTTACTTTTAGAGTGCTCATCGTCCAGGGCCCTTTGGGGCGTCTTTGTTCTTTCTCTTTAACACACGACCCTGCTCCTTTCTCTCCCTGTACAATTCTCTTGATTGGTCTACAACTTCCCAATGCCATTTCCTAAAAACATCGGACTCTTCAGGGGAGTGTTTAACGTGGGCGTTAATGCTTTCTGAGCATGAGTTGATAAAGCCTTCAATAGAAAGTTCGCCGTTTCGGAATTTTAATGCTGTTGAAAACAGCTCCGGCCTAATTCTGTACACCTCATTTGTAATCCCTTGATTACTACCTTTCCCGGAGTCCAATAGAAAATTAGGGAGCCAGATATCATTCACATCAATGAATAAAGGCTCTTTTTTTTCTATAGCTTCAATGAGCTTCTCAATGTTTTCAGGTTCTTCGAATCGCGATCTATCAGTAGGACTTGTGATTATTGCTGATAATCCGACCAATATGATTGGGGACCTCTCATCTTCTAGAGTGAGCCCCCAGCCTAGAGATGTCTCTTCACATTCAACCGTTAAATAGTTGCATCGGGTCATTTCAAAACCCGCATACTCTTTTCTCGACTCAGCTATTACGGGAATAGTGTCAGCATTCATCTCCCACCTCAGGTATCTACCTATTTGCCTACTTTAGCATGGATAACCTGTGATTTTGTATGCGTAGTATTACGTATATGGAATGAATGTCCGGTTTTGGCCGAAAGCAGTCATTCAACTTCGAATGAACCATTGGCTGGTGCATAGAATGGCACGGGGACACAATACTTAATCCTGAGCCATGATTCCGTTTCGCGCATTCTCATTGCCAGCTTTCTTTGGATTCAAACGTCTGCCCTCTCCGTAACACGGGGGGGCAAAATACATCGCTTCATCAAAACACCCTGCCAGAAGCAATTTGCATGATTGCATTTCCCCTCATGCAATCCGCTCGCATAACAAGACGCATGATGTTCAGCCATTACAGCAGGCGGAAATGATTCTTCGGTTGACTATAGCCACCATCTGGCAGTTCTACAGATTCACGTTTGTCTATCTCGTCGCGGTCATAGCTGGATAGCACTTGCACCACATCAGCAAGAACGTCCGGGTGGTAGCGATGGCTGCTGTGCACAGATACCTGTTTGCCCTCGCGATCTTTAATCCCATCCGTGGATGCGCTGTTGGCGTATTCCTTGGCGTCGATCAGTACGACGTTGCCTGGAATATCCGTGTAATCGTCAGCGCCATGGCGACCAAGCCGGCGACCGCCGAAACGCTTGGCGCTGGATGCTTTCAGCGCCCGATCATGCCTGGAGTAATAGACATGCACGCGGCGTGAGAACTCGGCGATGTATTGCCCCTTGCCATCATTCTCGATGTCTCTTGAAGCCAGGTCCGGGGCCAGCATGATGGTTTCATCGAACATCTTGCGGCCAACCGGCGTTCCCAGGTGGTCGGAGAGGTATTCCATGCCCTTGCGCAGCAGGTAATTGCCCATGGAGTGGGCGATGCAGAAGGACGCTGAAAAGCAGTTACGCTCGTTTTCGGTGAGGAAATCTGAAATATCCTTCAAAAACCGCGTAAAGGCAGGCACCGAATCCCGGGCTTCTTCGCGGTCGGCCAGATAATGGAGTGTTTCACCAGACGAGGGCCAGGAAAAACCGACCAGCACGGGATCATATTTCTTGGACTTACCATCATTCATGGCCTTGCCAAGGTGCTTGTGCAGATCGTGCAGTTCGTCGATGCTGTCCTGCCAGTCGTTGTTGTAGCCATGCAGGTAGATGCCGACCTTGGGGGTGTTGATCCCCTCATTCTTGAGCCGGTTCAGTTCGGCCAACAGGGCGCTTTTAAAACCGCGCTTGCCTTTTTTCTGGAACGCATCCTCTCCGCGCGGAGAGCCATTATACTCGTATAGGTAGTCGTAGCCATGCTGATGCTGTTCTTCATCGCCATAGCCGGATTGATATTTTCGTCGGCATGTCACCATGAATATCATGATTATCTTCCTCCCAAGTCTTTGGTTTCCTCCCTGAGAATCATGCTTTCCATATCAGGCAGCCCGAGCGGGCAAAGTACACAAAAGCCTGTCCAGCGCTTTGCCCTGCAACCGGGGTCTGCAAGCAAAGGATGGATCAATCCTGCCGGATTGCCAGTTGTGGAAACTACGTACGTCGGATTGTACTGAAAATAAAAAACGGGGCTCGAATGAAACGCCCTAATTTGGATTAGAATGTCTCCCCGGGCCGGGCTCCGGTTTGGCGGAAAAACCGTTACCCAGGTTCCGGCAGGCACAGGCTGACAAGCGCCAGCACGCCTTTTTCCAGAGCTGATTCATCCACATCGAAGCAGGGGTGGTGCAAGGGATAGCGCGTGTCCGGGCCGCCGCCGGTGCCTAGTCGCAGCAGGCAACCTGGTACATGCCGCAGGAACTCGGAGAAATCCTCGCCGCCCATCGAGGCCTCTTCGATGTCGACGCAGGGGATGTTTGGTGCGTAGTGCGACAGGTGCTTGCGAACCAACTGCATCACGGTCTCATCGTTGACCAGCGGCGGAATGGCCTGCTTCATATGAAAATGCGCCTCCGCCCCCCACATCTCGGCAGTCTGGCGGATGATGCGGTCCATGCGCGAACGGATTTCTTCATGCGTTTTTTCATTGAGGCTGCGCACCGTGCCGGAAAAACTGACGTGATCAGGGATGACATTGGCCGCATGTCCGCCTGCGATATGGCCGATGGTGAGCACGGCCGGGTGCATGGGGTCCACGCGGCGGCTGACAATGTGGTGCAGGGCCTGAATGATCTGGCTGGCGATCAGGATCACGTCCACGCACTCATGCGGCCGGGCCGCATGTCCGCCGCGGCCGGTCAACTCGACGTGGAACATATCGGCGGCGGCGCACATCACGCCGTCGCGCAGGCCAATCGTGCCGGCCGGCAGGTAAGGGTAGACGTGCAGGGCATGGATGCGTTCCGGTTTGAGATCGGTGAACAGGCCATCGGCCAGCATGGCCGCCGCACCCTCGGTGGTCTCCTCCGCAGGCTGAAAAATGCAGGCGGTATTCTTGGGCAAGCACTCGCGCAACTGATGCAGCACCATCGCCGCGCCATACAGCATGGCGGAATGCGCGTCATGGCCGCAGGCGTGGGCGACGCCGTCGTTTTTTGAGCTGTAAGGACGTTTCTTGGCATCATCAATTGGCAGCGCATCCATATCGGCCCTGAGCGCGACCCATCCGTTGCCAGGGTTGCCTTCGATGCGCACCACCAGCCCATGTCCACCCACCCCTTCCTGGACATCAATGCCCGCGGCTTTGAGCCGTTCGCTGATGTGCCTGGCGGTGTGGATTTCAGCGCCGGAGAGCTCCGGATGCTGGTGCAGGTGCCGGCGCAGGTCGATCACCTGCACCATGGCGTTCGCTACGTGCTGCGCCAGCAGCCTGGCGTCGAGCTTATCCTTCATGCCAACCATCCTCGCGCATGGCCTGCATCATGGCCATGGGCTCGGCGTTTCGTGCATGGATGCGCCGTTGCCGGTCGGCGCCATCGCCATGTTTGCGCCAGTGCTCCAGGCGGGCGGCAATCAAGGCCAAATCTTCCTCATCCGCCCCGTGCAGCTTATCGAGGCGGCCGGCGATCCAGTCGAGCATGGGTACGAGCTGCTCGGTTTCGGGATCGATCATGTCCGCCTTCGTGCCATAACGGCAGGCGCGCCAGCGGTTCTCACGGATCAGTGATGGATGCACGATCACCGGCTTCGGCTTGTGTGCCGCCGCCATCACCTCGGCGCGGACATAGGCAATGTAGGCCAGGGCATCCTCCTTGCTGGCCGGCATGTCGCCGATGCGAATCTCCAGCGTGCCAAAATCGGGATGCGGACGCATTTCCCACCAGATATCACGAATCGAATCGATGCTGCCGGTGGCGATGAGCCGGCCGGCGCAATGCTCGAAGTCCTTCCAGTGGTCAAAATAAAAGGGCATGCCACCCTGGCTTAAACCCTCAAATACCTTGATGCGGCAGGCGTGCAGACCGGTGTCCATGCCGCGCCAGAAAGGCGAGTTGGCGGAAATGGCGAGAAAGGCGGGCAACACCGGCATCAGTGCGTTCATGCAGTGGATGCAGGTATCGCCACTGGGCATACCGATATGCACATGGATACCACAGATATTGAAGCGCTTGGCCACCCATTGCAGCCGATCAACCAGGCGATCATATCGCTCATCCTTGCTGGTCGTCTGATCGTGCCAGTTGGAGAAGGGGTGGGTGCCTGAGGCCAGCAGGCTGGCATTGTGCGCGGTAATCCCCCTTGCCGCCTGGCTATACAGCGCTTGCAACTCATCGACGCAGGCCTGGCTGGCGTGATGGATTTCCGTGTTGATTTCAAGAATGGAGGTGAATAGCTCCTGCTTAATGCGCGGCGTTTGTGGTATTTCAGCCAGATAGGCTTCGGCTGCGGGCGTCTGCATGCCGTTGTCGTTATTCACTGTGAACCATTCCATCTCCACACCGAGTGAGCCCAATGTGGATGGAGAAAACGAAACCCGTGGAGGCGTATTCATCGCGGTTCGGTCGCCAAAATCCTTAGGGCTCGATTCCTAGCCATGGCCAAAGTATAGCCGGTCTTGTCACATTGACGGCTGACTACATGGGTTAGCATGTGTGTTGTTACTGGTCCGCCGCGAGTTGGCGTGCCTGCTCGATGCGCTGGCGGATATTCTCACCCGGTTCAATCGCCGCACTGCGCTGAAAAGCCTCCAGCGCGTGCTTGCCGTCTCCAGCCTTGATCAGCACATCGCCAAGGGTGCGCCAGCAACTGGCGCAAAAGGGAAGAATCTCGACGGCCCGGCGGGCTTGCTTTTGCGCTTCATCCATACGCCCGCGCTCAAAGAGGAAGGTGGCATAGCGGGTACGGGCGAAACCATTGGTCCCATCCGCTGCTATGGCGCGTTTGAACATCTTTTCGGCTACTTCTCCGTCGCCATCTTCCACGGCCATGTCGGCCAGCAGATAGAAGGGCACGGCCTCAGACGCGAAGTGTTTCGCCGCCTGTTCAAGCAGCCTTGCTGCCATGGCGCGCTCATTCTGCCTGCGATGCAAGGCGCTCAGGTTGACGACGGTGGGTAGATGCATGCCACGGCGCATGTTTTCCTCGTACATGTGCCGCGCATCATCATCCCTGGCGATGTTTTCCAGCAGAACGGCTAAGTCGTAGCGCGCCTCGAGATTATCAGGCCGCTTCTCCAGTTCCATGCGTAGATCGCGCCTGGCCTCTGTTTCGCGGCCGGCGTCATGATGCTCGATTGCCGCTTCGAAATAGCTTGGAGCCTTTGTGCTGGCGCAGGCGGTGCACACGCACAGCGGTAGCAGCATTAGGAAGAATCTAACGGCGAGCCGGAGTGACACCCATCTTACCCGTGGTTAAGAGCATTTCTTCCAGTTTTTCCTGCTTGGCGCGTGGCGATGGAGGCACCTCGGGTTTCTCGTTGAGAAGCTTCCATGGATTGCGCCTGAGGTCACCGGACATTACCTCCAGATTTTCCGCTGCCTTGCGCATCTCAAAGATCAGGCGGTAAAGGTTTTCCCGGTTTTCAACGAGCATGTCGTCGGCGCGGCGCATCGCGTCATCGACCGACGTGATGGTCTTTTGACTGTCCTCGAAGAAGCTTTGGCCGGCCTCGATGGCCTCGGGAAGTTTGCCTGCGGCTAACTCCAGGTTGTCCCGGTTCATGTCGATCATTTCCGCCAGATCATGGCTCAGGCGCTGCAAATCCTTGGCGATATCCGGTACGCTTGTTTCCAGAGCCTTGCTCGTACCGCGCAGGGAATCAATGGTGGCGGTCAGTGCTTCCCGGTTCTCGGCCAATGTCTCCGCCAAGGCTGTGACGGCCTTGTTGGTGTTGACCACCATGGTGGAGAAGGCCACACCCTCGTCCTCGGCATTGAAGGCAGAGCGGATTTGATTGGCCATTTCCTGGAATTCGACGACGACGCCGGTCATTTTGGCGATGAATGTGTCGATGTCTCCGCCGATATCGACCGGAATCGTGGCATCCGGCGGTAGCGGTCTCTTATCGCTCGGTTCGGCATACAGGGCCAGATACTTCTCGCCCACCAGGCCGCCGCTGCCGATGGATGCACGCGTGGATGCGGGCAAGAAGAAGTCGGCATCGAGTTCGAGCTGGACAATGGGGCGGTTGTTGCGCAACTCGATGGATTTAACCGTGCCCACGCGCAAACCGGCGAAACGCACGTCGGCCAGCGCCTCCAGGCCCAGGACATCATTAAAGGCAATTTCGATGAGGCGGTCCTCTTGGGCAAACCACGAAATCTTGGCGATTCTGCCGCTGGCCAGGACCAGCAGTACCAGGGCAATAAGAACGAAGGCGCCAAGCCTCGCCTGCGCATTCATGCCGTAGCCCTCTCGCCGCCAGCCGTGTCACCGTTGAGCGGAATGGGGCCTTCGGCCAGGCCGTCGATGAACTGGCGCAGGATGGGATCCCGGTCGCTGTCGATCTGCATGGGTGAAATCTGCCGATGAATGCGTCCCTGGTACAGCATGGCGATGGTATCGCCGATCATGCGCGCACTTTTCATGTCGTGGGTGATGGAGACCGCGGTAATGCGCGACTCGGTTTTCAGCCGCACGATGAGGCGATTGATCACGTCGGCCATCATCGGGTCCAGCCCGGTCGTCGGCTCGTCAAAGAAGATGATATCCGGCCTGTGGCAGATGGCGCGGGCCAGGCCCACGCGCTTGGCCATACCGCCTGAAAGCTCGGCCGGCATCTTTTCTTCGACATCGGGCAGGCCAACCCAGGCCAACACCTCGGTGGCGCGATCACGAGCTGAAGCCGCGCTTTCGCCCCGCCGAAGTAGCGCGAAGGCGACGTTCTCCCATACGGGGAGGGAATCAAACAGTGCCGCACCCTGAAAGAGCATGCCCACCCGGTGCATTTGTTTCAGTTGTTGCTCGGCAGACAGCGACAGCCAGTCTTCGCCATCGATGATGACTTCACCGGCATCGGGTTTCTCCAGGCCAAGTATGCACTTGAGCAGTACGCTCTTGCCGCTGCCTGACATACCGATGACGACGGTGGATTGCTCGCGCATGATATCCAGGTCAACGCCGTCGAGAACCTTGCGTCCATCAAAGGTCTTGCGCACGTCGCGCAACTGGATAATGGGATCGCTCATTGAAACAGCCATGCCGTAAGAAAGAAGTCTGAAATAAGGATGCTCATGCAGGAAACGACCACGGCTCGCGTAGTGCCGGAGCCGACACCCTGGGCGCCGCCACGGCAGAAAAAGCCCTCGGAGCAACTGACAACGGCGATGATCAGGCCGAACACCGTAGACTTGAACAGGCCCGAATAGACATCCTCCAATTCCAAATACCGAACGGCCTGATCAGCATATACGGTGGGGTTCTGATCCAGCAGGTAGGTGCTGATGAGATAGCCACCCCATACGCCCATGATATCGGCCAACACGACGAGCAGTGGCATCATCAACACAGCGGCAATGACGCGCGGCATAATGAGGTAACGAAGCGGATCGGTGGACAGGGTCCATAGCGCCGCAATTTGTTCGGTCACGCGCATGGTGCCGAGCTCAGCTGCGAATGAGGCGCCCACGCGACCAGCTACCATCAGGCCGACCAGCACCGGTCCCAATTCGCGCAGCATCGACAATGATACGATGGTTCCCACCATGCTCTCAGCCCCGAAGCGATGAAGAGCGATATAGGATTGCAGCGCCAGCACCATGCCGGTAAACAGGGCGGTCAGCAGCACCACTGGCAGCGACTGTACGCCGATCATTTCCGCCTGGGTGATGACCAGCCTGGGATACCAGGGCGGGACCATCATGCGCCTGGATACCTGCCCGAGAATGCCGAAATACAGGCCAAGCCGGGCCAGGGTTGACTCGGTAGCAGCCCCGACATGCTGCAGCACGCCCATTATGCGAAGGTCTCCACGGCCTGACGCGGCACACGCGTACCCACGCCAGTGAATAACTCGTAGGCGATGGTACCCGCCTGCTCAGCCACCTCGCCGGCCCACAGGTGCTCACCCCAGAGTTCGACGGCATCGCCGATGTCAGCTCGATGATTGCCGATGTCCAGCATGCAGTAATCCATACACACACGGCCGATGATGGCCAGCCTCTGCCCCCGCCAAATGGCGAATCCGGTATTGGACAGGCGTCTGGGTAGGCCGTCGCCGTAGCCGGCTGCAACCACGGCAATGCGCCCGGCCTCAGTCGCTGTGTAGGTAGCTCCATAGGAGACTGAGTCACCGGGAGTAAGTTCATGCACGGCCATGATGCGTGAAGACAAACGCATCACGGGCCTAAGTCCCAGCAGGATGGATGCCACCGGCTCCACGCCATACAGGGCAATGCCCGGCCTGACGACGTCCCCGTGATGCTTGGCCATGGCCGCGATGCCGGCGCTGTTTAAAAGGCTTGCCGGCAGATCATTGCCAAGTCGAGCATGAATCCGCGCGAAACTCGCCACCTGAGTGGCGTTCAGTGGGTGATCCGGCGTATCAGCGCAAGCCAGATGCGACATGATGCCGGCGATGCCGATGCCGGCCTTTCGCATCTTGCCATAGAGGGCTTCGGCGTCATGCGCGCCCAATCTGTGCATGCCGGTTTCCACCTTCAGCCACGCCTGGCCCGAAAAGCAGGCCTCGCGCAACAGCTCAAGCTGCCAGTCGTCTGAAATAACCGGGTTCAAACCGAGGTCGGCCGCCGCTGTGGCGTCTTCACTGTCGAACACGCCAGAGAGCAGGGCGATGCTCACCTTGTCGTCAGGCAAAATCTCTCTGAGACGCGCGCCTTCGGCGGTATCGGTTACGGCGAAATCAAGACAGTGCTCGGCATGCAGGGCTGGCGCGACAATGTCCAGGCCATGGCCATAAGCTTCGGCCTTGACCACGGCCATGGTCCTCGCGGGGGCAGCCCGCTTACGCAGCACATGGTAGTTATGGCGGAGATGGGCGAGGTTGATTTGCGCGGATGTGGGCCGGCTCATGCGTGTTAACAGGCTTGCCCGAGTGCCACCGAAGCGCGCCTAATCGTCAAAGCCGGTGCGGCCTGAGTGGCTCTCGAAGCGGGTGTATTCCTTGAGGAAGGTGAGGTTCACCGTGCCCGTTGGGCCATTGCGCTGTTTGCCGACGATCACTTCGGCTAAGCCTTCATTCTCCGGTTTCGGGTTGTACACCTCGTCACGGTAGATAAACATGATCACGTCGGCATCCTGCTCAATAGCGCCGGATTCGCGCAGGTCAGACATCATCGGCCGCTTGTCGGCGCGCGATTCCAGTGAACGGTTCAACTGGGACAGGGCGACCACTGGTACATCCAGTTCCTTGGCCAGACCCTTGAGCGAGCGAGTAATCTCGCTGATTTCCAGATCGCGGCGCTCGGCATCTATCCGGCCGCTCATCAATTGCAGGTAATCGATTATCACCAGGCCAAGGCCGCCCAACTCGTGCTTCAAGCGTCTGCATTTGGAGCGAATACCGAGCACGGAGATAGCTGGCGTGTCGTCCACATGGATAGGCGATTCGGCCAGGGCGCCTGAGGCCGTAGCCAGCTTGCGCCAGTCATCGGCGGAAAAACGGCCCGTTCGCAGGTTTTTCATGTTCACCCGCGCCTCAGCCGCCAGCCAGCGCATGGCGATCTGGTCGGAGGACATTTCCAGAGAAAACATGGCCACCGGTTCCTTGGCGTCCGATTCAAAGGCGGCGTTGCGGGCGAGGTTCATGGCAAAAGCGGTTTTGCCCATGCTTGGTCGGCCGGCGATGATGAGAAGATCACTGCGTTGCAGGCCGGAGGTCATTTCATCCAGATCGGCGAAGCCGGTAGTGATGCCCGTGATGGGTTTCTGCTCGGCGTAGCGGGTTTCAAGCTGCTTGTAGGTTTTCACCATCAGTTCGCGAATCTTGGCGAAGCCTGGCCGCGAGCGCTCGAAATCCTCGGCGATTTTCAGAATCTTCTGCTCGGCCTGGTCGAGCTGATCATCTACGGCGTAATCTGGTTTTGTATAAATATCCTGGCTGACATCGCCGCACGCCCGGAGAATATAGCGAAGCACGGCGCGGTCGCGAACGATCTGGGCATAGCCTGAAATATTGGCGGCATTGGGCACGGACTCGACGATATCGCCGAGATAAACTTCGCCGCCGCAGCGCTGCAGGTTGTCCCGCTGCTCCAGATAATCCTTGATCGTAAGGGCGTCGACCGGTTGGCCAGCGGCCGAAAGCTCAAGCATGGAGCCGAAAATCAGCTGGTGCGCCTCAACATAAAAATATTCGGCCACCAGATTGCCTTCCAGGCGCTCTAGGGCATCGGGGTCGAGCATGACTCCGCCCAGCACCGCCCGTTCCGCATCCAGGGAATGTGGCGGAATCCGTTCCCTTAAGGCGCTAGCCTCTCGTAAGGGAACCGGTTGGCTCAATCGCTTTCAGCCTCGACCGTAACGCTAAGCTCGGCAGTCACGTCCGGATGCAGACGCACCCTGAAGGCGTGCTCGCCCACGGTCTTGATCTGATCATCCAGCAAAATCTGGCGGCGCTCGACGGCAAAACCCGCTTCGGACAACAGTTCAGCCAGATCATGGGTGCTGACTGAGCCATACAGATGTTCCGCATCCGAGGCGGCGCGTTTCACCGTCAGCTCCAGCTTGGCCATGGCCTTGGACTGGGCTTCAGTCCTGCCCAACTCGTCTTTTTGCTGCGACTCGAGAATATGACGCCGACGCTCAAACAATGTGCGGTTGGCATCGTTGGCCTCCACCGCCTTGCCTTGAGGCAAAAGGTAGTTGCGGCCAAAGCCCGCACGCACGCTGACCTCATCGCCAACGTTGCCGAGCCTTTCGATGCGTTCCATAAGAATCAATTCCATCATTCCTCTCCTGAGACCGGCCTGCTGAGCCGGCGAAAATCAAACCAAGTGTCCAGTAGCCCCATGATGATCAAGGGCAATACGATCACCGGCTGCATCAAGATAAACGGATACAGCAGCCAGAGAAATATGCGCAGTTTGCGTCTGGACGCCCAAACATGGGCAATGGCCAGCCCCTGCAAAGCATATACGCCCGCCAGCAAAATGGCAGCATTCAGACTGATATACGCTGCTACCGAGTCGCCGGCCACGAGATACAGCACCAGGGCCAGCGCCAGCAGCAGCATCTCGCCAAAGCCAAAGCGGACGTACGAAAGCGGCGTTGGGGCCGTAGGGTAAAAGCCATACTTTACGGCAAAGCTTCGGCCTATAAATAGGCTGCCCATCCAGGCAAACCACATGATGGCGGCCGTTGCGCCCGGCAACACCTGAGCGGTCAAAGTCTGCAACTGGCCAATATCCGCTTCCGCCGGCAGGCTGGCCTGCTCAAGGTTCTCAAACAGCGGGTTCAGCAATTGGTGGCTGAATGCTTGCAGCGACAGGTCTTGCTCGCCCGCGCCGACGAGCATGAATAACAGGGTTGCCGCGCCGAGGCCTACTGCCAGCAGGCGCAGACCGTTGGCGGCATCGCGTGAGGTGGGCAGCGTCCACGCGGCGGCGATTGGCAACAGAGCGTATAAAAACAGCATCATCAAGCCCGATCCCCAAGACTGGGTAATCAGGCCGACTCCCACCGCCGCCAGCGCCCCCACCTGCAAGGCGAATGTGACTCCGCCGCCAAAGCACACCAGGGCAAACAGGGCCACGGTCAACAGATTGGCCGCGATGCCAAATACCGGCAACCACAACACGGACGTATACATCAACGCCGCGATGGCGGCGCAGGGCAATCGCCGTGTAAGTATCCGATCCAGTATCGCCGGCATTTGCCGGGATGCGCTGGAGCTTACCGGCCCGTCATTCACCTTGGACAGCAAGGGAGTTGCTGAATCAATCGTGATGCAGGGTGGTGTATGGCAGCAGCGCCAGCACACGCGCCCGTTTGATCCCCATGGTCAGGGAACGCTGGTGTTTGGCGCACACGCCCGTTACCCGGGCTGGCACGATCTTATAGCGCTCGGTGACGAACTGTTTCAGCAGATCGGGATCCTTGTGATCAATGGTCAGGCTCTTGTCGGCGCAGAATTTGCAGAACTTGCGTCGCCTTGGTGGCCGGCGGCGAAAACCGCCTGCGCGCTGGGCCGGTGCGCCTTCACGCCCGCCCGCAGCCGGCGGCCCGCTCCTTCTAGCCGGGGCCTCAGCCGTTTTTTCAGTGCTGCTAGCAACTTGCTCAGTCATCTAAGACCTCCTGATGTATGGGAAGGCAGTCCGTTACCCAGATTTCCACCTGCCCCCAATGGGTTTGCTGGTGACGCTGATACAAGCGCCTTCTAACATGCCCTGTGATTTCAACCTTCTTGCCGCTGTTCTCCTGGAGTAGCCGGGCCTGCTCGCCATGCGCTCTGAGCGGCAAGGGCTGCTCGTGCTCTCCGACGCGTCTCTCCGAAGCAACGGCGGTGCGCGGAACAATCAATAATGCATTGACGGCCATGCCGCCGTCCGCCGTCCAACGCTGCTCGACCTCATCCAACCGACCGCAAAGCTGAACGTGGTTTAGCTCAGGCAGCGGCTTCCTCACCCTTGGTTTTGGCCGACTCTTCGGGCTTGGCGGCAGCCTCCTCGGCCTCTGCCTCAGGCGCTGCTTCAGCAGCTTCCTCCTTGGCCGAGGCTTCAGAGGTTTCACTGCTCGCGGGATCGCCGGCAGCCGCGGCTTCTTCCTTGGCCGGTTCCTGGGCCGGCGCTTCAGCCGTCTCCAGCTTGGCGGCATCAGCTTCCGCCGCCTGTTGGGTGGCCGCCTCGCGGCGGCGGATGATCGGCGACGGTTGGTCGGAGAGCTCTTCCAGGCGCGTGGTCATGTAACGCAGCACGCGTTCTTCCAGGCGCAGGGCCTGTTCGAGCACGGCAAGGGCCTTGGCATCGCCGTCCGTGACCAGCAAGACATAATGTCCGCGTTTGCGCTTGGCAATGCTATAGGCCAGCGGCCGTACGCCCCAGTATTCCTGCTTGACGACGCGGGCGCCGCTTACCTTGCCGATTTTGTCTTTCAGTGAATCGACGAGTTTCTCGGTATTCTCTTGTGATACGTCAGGATTGACGATGAATATGGTCTCGTAGTACACGGCGCTTCCTCTCGGTCTCAAGCCCCGGAACTAGCGCATCCAGAGCGAGGGATATGTGCTGGCGGCTGGCCGCCAAGGCGCGGCAGGATACGTTCAGTTCTAAAGCATTGCAAGCGCGCCCGCATAAGCTAAGTCCAACTCTTGCGCGCATGTTGGCCAGCGCTTAATTGGCATTGGGATAATTTCGCATGATCCCAAATGTATTTCCCTCAGTGTCCTGTAAATAGGCCGCGTATCCAACGCCCGGGATGGCCATCTTCGGCTGAGCAAACCTCCCGCCTGCTCTTTCAACCTTTGCGATATATTCATCGACGTCGGGCACATCAATGGTGTTCACGGTGTTTTCCGAGGATGGTTGCCGGCGCATGGTTCCGCCATCGATGCCGTGTTCGTCCTCCGCTCCAGTCGTGACAAGCCAGTATTCAATAGGGCCTTCCCATTTGTTGATATTCCAGCCGAACACCCCCTGGTAAAATGAAATGACCTTCTCAGGCTCTGCTGCGCTTATTTCAAAATGGACCGGTCTTGGCAGGCATCTCTCCTATAGTTTTCATTTGACCGACGGCCCTGCAATGATTTTCAGGATTTTTCCTGCTCGATGGTCCGCAATATAAAGATCCAGGTCTTCGTCCTGGCCGAAGCTGCTGATGTTTAGCTCGCCGCCGATGATGCGGCGCAGGAGCACGCTGCCGCTATCCGGTTCGATGAGAAGCTTATGGGCAACGACTTGCATGCCGTCATGCTTGAGGCCCCAGATGCGGCCACTGACGTAGTCAGCGAAAAGGTAGACGCCGGAAAGCGCTGGAATGGCGCCGCCACGATAGACGAAACCGCCGGTAACGGCGAAACCCTCGGGATGGCGGTAGGTGTGGATGGGCGTCTTTAGCGCGGACTTGTCGCAAGAGATACTCACATCGGGTGTGCAGATGTCGCCTTCCATGATGTTCCAGCCGTAGTTGCCGCCCTTTTCGATCAGGTCGATTTCCTCGACTTCATTCTGGCCAACGTCGGCCAGCCACAGGTCTCCGTTAAGCGCATCAAAGGAAAAGCGCCAGGGGTTGCGTAGTCCATAAGCCCAGATTTCGGGACGCGCGCGGGCATGATCGACGAAGGGATTATCGGGCGGAATGGCGTATGGCTTGCCAGCTTTCCCATGATCCACATCGATGCGCAGCATGGCGCCGAGCAATGTTGCCAGGCTCTGGCCGTTGCCCATGGGGTCGTTGGCGGAACCGCCATCGCCCATGCCGATGTAGAGAAACCCATCCGGGCCGAAGGCGATCTGACCGCCGTTGTGGTTGCCAAAGGGCTGGCGGATTTTCAGTAACACCTTTTCGCTGGCGGTATCGGCATGCGCATCGCTATTGCGCGAAAAGCGTGACACGATCGTATAAAGGTCGCCTTTATCCGCCGCTGTATAGTTGACATAGAAATAGCCGTTGCTGGCGTAGCCGGGATGAAAGGCCATGCCCAGCAGGCCCTTTTCGCCACCGCTCTCAACCCGGCCGCTGATATCGAGATAGGGCTTGGGCATCACGCGGCCATGATCAACGATGCGGATGCGCCCTTGCTGCTCAACGACGTACAGTTGGCCGGAGCCATCGCTTGTCTGGGCGATATGCACCGGCTCCTCAAGGCCGCTGGCCACTTCCTCCAGACTAATGGCTGGGATGAGAGGCGCTGAATTGCTTGCAGCGCCGGCCCCGCTTACGGCGCAGGCTGGGCAAAAGAAAAGGCCGCATGCCAGGGCAGCGGCCTTTTTCATGGCTTATTCAGGATGCCGCTGGCGTAATTACGTCTCAATGGTGAAGCTGTCGGCGCCACGGCGCATGCCGACGGGTCCGGTGCGCACCATTTCCAGGATGCCGTGCGGTTCGAGCATGCGCAGAAAGGCGTCGACCTTGTCGGCCTTGCCGGTAATTTCCAGGGAATAGCTGGTTTCCGACACGTCCACGACGTCGGCGCGGAACACCTCGGCCATGCGCAGCACTTCGGCGCGCGTGTGCTCGGACGCCTTAACCTTGACCAGCATCAGTTCCCGCTCCATGTGTTCGCGGCGAGTGAGATCGTCAACCTTGATGACCGGGATCAGCTTATTGAGCTGCTTCTGGATTTGCTCGATCACGGCATCATCACCGCGCGTCACCAGCGTCAGGCGGCTGACCGTGGGGTCAAGGGTGGGAGCCACCGAAAGGCTCTCGATGTTGTAGCCGCGCGCTGAAAACAGGCCGGCAATGCGCGTGAGTACGCCGAATTCATTTTCCACCAGGGTGGCGATGGTGTGCTTCATCGCAGCACCATCTCGTTTAGCGCCGCACCGGCTGGAACCATCGGATAGACGTTTTCCTTCTGCGAAACGGCAAAGTCCATAATCACCGGCCGATCGTTGATGGCCAGGGCCTTTTCAATGGTCGGCCCGACATCAGCCGGCTTTTCAATACGAAAGCCGGCGCAACCGTAGGCTTCGGCCAGCTTGACGAAATTTGGCAGCGACTCCGAATAGGAGTGCGAGTAACGCGAGCCGTAAAACATCTCCTGCCACTGGCGCACCATGCCCATATAGCCATTATTCAGAATTGCCACTTTAACCGGGGTCATGTATTGCATGGCGGTGGACAGCTCCTGAATATTCATCTGAATGGAGGCCTCGCCGGCAATGTCGATCACGGTTTCTCCGGGGGCTGCCAGTTGCGCGCCAATCGCTGCAGGCAGGCCATATCCCATGGTGCCCAGTCCGCCGGAGGTCAGCCAGCGGTGTGGATCCTTGAAGCCGTAAAGTTGTGCCGCCCACATTTGGTGTTGGCCAACTTCGGTGCTGATAATGGCGTTGCCCTTGGTCTTCTCATGCAGCTGTTGGACGACAAATTGAGGCTTGATGGCATCATCCATGCTCTGCTCGAAGCGCAGGCAGTCACGCGACTGCCACTCGCTGATCTGCCGCCACCATATCTTAAGTGCCTCGGCATCGGGCTTGGCTTTTGTCTTATCCAGCTCGCTCAAGAGTTGACTCAGCACTGTGCCGACATCGCCGACAATGGGAATGTCCACCTTGACGTTCTTGGAAATCGACGACGGATCGATATCAACATGGATGATGGTGGCTCCCGAAGCAAAATCCTCCACCCTGCCAGTGACGCGATCGTCAAAGCGTGCGCCGATGGCGATCAGGCAGTCGCAGCCGCTCACCGCCATATTGGCTTCATAGGTGCCGTGCATGCCAAGCATGCCGAGGAAGTGTTTGTCGTCGCAGGAAACCGCGCCCAGGCCCATCAGCGTGTGCGTGATGGGAAAGCCCAGCTGGTGCACGAGCTTGCGCAGCAACTTGCTGCTGGCGCGAGAGCTGATCACGCCGCCGCCGGTGTACATCATGGGCCGCTTGGCGGCCAACATGGCGTTGGTTGCCCGCCGTATCTGTCCGGGATGGCCCTTAGTGACTGGTTTGTACGAGCGCATCTCGATCTGCTCCGGATAGTCGAACTCACAGGTGGCGGCGCTGACATCCTTGGGGATATCCACCAGCACCGGTCCTGGCCTGCCGTTGGTGGCGACGAAGAAGGCCTGGCGAATCGTGCGAGCCAGATCCTCAACGTTTTTCACCAGGAAATTGTGCTTGGTAGCCGAGCGCGTCAGGCCGACGGTATCCGCCTCCTGAAAGGCGTCGTTGCCGATCAAATGGGTGGGCACCTGGCCGGAAAAACAAACCGTTGGAATGGAGTCCATGTAGGAGTCGGCCAGGCCGGTAACGGCATTCGTCGCACCCGGCCCCGATGTGACCAGCGCCACGCCGCATTTACCGGAAATTCGCGCATAGCCGTTGGCTCCATGCAGCGCGGCCTGCTCGTGGCGCACGAGCACATGTTTGAAGTGGCTCGTTTTGAATATTTCGTCGTAGATGGGCAGCACCGAGCCGCCAGGATAGCCGAAGATGTACTCAACACCCTCGCGCTTCAAGCACTCAACGAAGATTTGCGCCCCAGATAATTTGCTCATTGGTTTACATACCGCCCGCTTATCGTTCTGCATCGACGCTAGGTACAGGGGCATACCGTGTCAAGATGAGCATGCTAAAAACCCTGTGCAATAAAGGGCTTAAGACGGAATAGCTGACGCCTGTTACAAGCGCAGGGTCAGTAGCAGGGCGCCTTCCCGTGGATGCTCATGTTGCGCGGCATAGTAGGCTGCTCGCCTTCCGGCGATGTCGAAACCCAGCCTCTCGTACAGGCCGAGGGCGGCATGATTGCCCTCGCGCATTTCCAGGAAGATACGCTGGACGCCGTTTTGGCGCTTGTCGTCGATGAGCTTGCGGCATAATGCCAGCGCCAGGCCCTGACGTTGAAAAGGCCTGTCGACGACAAGCTGCAACAAATGCGTTTCATCGGCGATATCCTGGCCCAGGTAGTAGGCGGCCAGCATCCCCGCCGCCGTGCGCCAGACGTACAGCTCGGAACCCATTTCGACGGCATCAGCCAGGGCCTTGAGCGACCAGGCTTCAGGCAGAAGGCGCTCGTTGAGTGCGTGCACATCAGTGATATCACCCAGGTTTCCCGGCCGGATCGGCTGCAGGGCGTCAGCCGGGCAGGCGCTCATGCCGCTTCTTGCACGTCCTCGAGCGACTGGCGGAAATCACAATCCTCCGAGGCGCAAAGCAGCTCAGCGCCCCGGCGTTTGGTGACCTTTTCAACCAGAAAGGGTGCGTTGCACTGCGGGCATGGCTTAGCAACTGGCTTGTTCCACAGGGCGTTTTTGCATTTCGGATAACACGAGCAGGAGTAAAATATCTTGCCGCGCCGCGATTTCTTTTCTAGAAACGTGCCCTTGCCGCACTCGGGGCAAGGCACGCCGGTGTCCTTCGGCTTTTCCAGCGGTTGGATGTTTTTGCATTCAGGGTAGGCCGAACAACCGAGAAAGGGGCCATAGCGCCCCTGTTTGATGACCATCGCCGCGCCGCATTTTTCACACTTCTGGTCGGAGACCTGCTCGGCGGGTTTTTCTTCACTATTCTCGCCATTCTTGGCCAGGGGGCGGCTATGTTTGCATTCAGGGTAGCCGGTGCAGGCGAGAAAACGGCCGTAGCGCCCCAGCTTGATAGCCAGCGGTTTGCCGCAATCCGGGCAGGTTTCCTCGGTTTCCTCGTGTGTTACGTCCGAACGCTTCACATTGGCCTGGGTGTCATCGACGCGTGCCTTGAATGGCTTCCAGAAATTGCGCAGCACCGGTTTCCATTGTAGCTCGCCGCGCGCCACGGCATCGAGCTTGTCTTCGATGTCGGCGGTGAACCCGACCTCGACGATATCGGTGAAAAACCGGGTCAGAAAGCGATTGACGATTTCGCCGATGTCTGTCGGATTGAAGCGCTTCTTGTCCATCTCGACGTAATTGCGCTCCCGCAGCACATTGAGAATGGTGGCATAGGTGGAGGGGCGGCCGATGCCGTGGCTCTCAAGCTCCTTGACCAGGCTAGCCTCGGTGAAGCGCGGCTTGGGCTCGGTGAAATGTTGTTTTGCCTCGGCATTGTCGACGCTAATGCGCTCGCCGACGGTCAGCGGCGGCAACAGGCGCTGATCGTCCTTTTCGGATGGTTCGTCCTGGCCTTCGATGTAGAGTTTGCGGAAACCAGGGAAGGCTAGGGTGGAACCGGTGGCGCGAAGGGTCATGCCTTCGGCACGGATATCAGCGGACACCTGATCTAGCAGGGCCGGCGACATCTGCGAGGCCAGGGCGCGCTTCCAGATCAGGGTATACAGCTTCAATTCATCAGCGCTCAGGGATCGTTTCATGGCTTCGGGTGTGCGCTCGATGTCCGTCGGGCGAATGGCCTCGTGCGCTTCCTGGGCGTTCTTGCTCTTGGTTTTGAAACGCCGCGGTTTTTCAGGCAGGTAGCGCTCGCCAAATGCCGAAGCAATATGTCCGCGCATGTCAGCGACTGCATCTTCGGCCAGCGATAACGAATCGGTGCGCATGTAGGTGATCAGGCCGACGCGTTCGCCATCCACTTCCTCGCCCTCATACAATCGCTGGGCAAGCTGCATGGTCTTTCGCGCCGTAAAGCCCAGTTTGCGCGCGGCTTCCATTTGCAGCGTGGAGGTAATGAAGGGCGGCGAGGGTTGCTGTTTGACCTGTTTCTTGTTGACGCTGTCAACGCTGAAGTCGCCAGCCTGTACCTGGCGGGCGATGGTCTTGGCGTTCACGCCGTCGATGATGGCGAATTTGCCGAGCTTGTCGTCATTCAGCGCATGCAGCTGGGCGTTAAATGATCCCTTTTCGGCGCAGCATTCAGTTTCGATGGTCCAGTATTCCCTAGGCTTGAAATCACGGATATGTTGTTCTCGCTCACAAATCAGTCGCAGAGCGACGGATTGCACCCGGCCGGCGGATAGCCCGCTTCTGACCTTACGCCATAGCAGGGGCGACAAGGTAAAGCCGACAAGATAATCAAGCGCGCTGCGGGCCTGCTGGGCGTCCACCAACTGCATATTGACTGATTTTGGCCGGCTGATGGCTTCCTGGATGGCCTTCTTGGTGATCTCATTGAAGGTGATGCGCTGCACCTGCTGCTTGTCGAGGGCGCCGCGCTCACGCAGGGCCTCCGCCACGTGCCATGCGATGGCCTCGCCCTCGCGGTCAAGATCGCTTGCCAGAATGAGGGTGTCAGCCTTTTTCACTGCCTTGGCGATGGCGGAAAGTTGCTTTTCCTTGTCCTTGATCTCAACGTAGGTGAGCGCGAAATCGTTCTCCGGGTCAACCGAGCCATCACGCTTGGGAAAGGCGCGCACATGGCCATTCGAGGCCAGCACCTTGTAGCCCTTGCCAAGGTATTTCTCAATAGTCCTGGCCTTGGCCGGCGACTCCACCACTACAACCGTACTCATGTGTCTTTCTCCATCAAACTCACGGGTTTGTAGCCTCCCTGGCAAGGATGTAGCGCTGGCCTGGCAAGCGCTCAACATGACCGGCCAATTCCAGCCCGATTAAAATGGGCGAAAGCTCCGGGACGGTCAAGTTGCAGCACTCGGCAATCGAATCGATGTGCAAAATATCGGTCTCCAACGCCTTGACCACCATCGCTTCTTCCGAGCTGGACGGGGTATACGCGGCCGCCGTGCCGGATGCGCGCGCATGCCAACCGAGTGCACGCATCACGTCAAGCGTTGATTCGGACAGAATAGCGCCATCGCGCAGCAGCTGATGGCAGCCGGCGTGCAGGCCGTTTAGCACTGAGCCGGGAACGGCCAATACATCCTTGCCCTGCTCGGCCGCGAGTCTGGCCGTGATCAATGAGCCGGATTCGGTACCAGCCTCCATGACCAGTGTTGCGGCGCTCAGGCCGCTGATGATTCGGTTGCGCCGCGGAAAGTGGCCGGGTTGGGCGGATATGTCTGGCGCCCACTCACTTAAGATGCAACCCCTTTCGATGATGGCGTCGGCGATGCCTTGTTGCGCCGGGGTCAAGCACGCAAGGCCGCAACCGAGCACGGCAATGGTTGGCGTGGAACCGGCCAGAGCGCCCTGGTGCGCGGCCTGATCGATGCCATAGGCCATGCCGCTGACGATATGAATGCCGTTATCGGAAAACCGCCGGCACCAGCGTTTGCTGATCAATCTGCCCTCGCGGCTGGCCCGGCGCGCGCCGACAACGGCCAGCATGCGATCAGCGTTGAGTACGGATGCATCGCCTCGGGCAAACAGCAGCAAGGGCGCATCGGAAAAATGCGTCAATGCCTTGGGGTAAGAGGGGTGATCCGGGCACAGGATCTGAATATCGGCCTGGGCGCAGGTGTCAAGCATGACAGCGGCCGCCGCTGGATCGCTATCGGCCAGGGCCTGGCACAGGCCCGGACCTATGCCCTGGGCGCCCTGCCAGGCTTTTTTCCCCGCTGGAAAAACCGCATTTGGTGATCCGAAATGACGTACAAGCTGCCAGCCCAGACGCGGACCGATGCCCTGCGTCATATACAGCCGCAGCCAGTCTACAAGGCTATCCCTGGTCAGCTATGGAGGCCTGAAAAAGAGATCGAGCGCTAGCGCAACGCCTGGTTGCGCACAGCATCGCCAAGGTTGATGGCATTGCTGGAGCGGGTGACAATGGCAATGGAAGCGTCATCCTGCGGCACCAGCACCAGCATCTCGCCGATTTTTTCCTCCGGCAGGGTAAGCGCCTCGCCGGTCAGCGGATCGGGAACCGGTCTGCCCGCACGGTGTACGGATAACACGGTGCCCGACTTAATGCCATTGCTGACGCCCAGATCGATGCCAATGACCTGATTCTGGCCGGCCTCGGCGGCATTGTTGCGGATATAAAGCACCGAACCCTGCACAGCCTGTTCCGGGTAATCCGGCACGATGCGGGTATTGATGTCCTTGGCCGGTTTCAGGCGGTCGGCGCGGGAGAGCTCCTCAAAGGCGGTCAACACCTGGCCATAATACAGCTCGCCCTTTTTGGCCAGCACGGCAATCTGTCCCAGGTGCAAGACCAGCACGCCCCTGATTTCGCCGGTGCGTGTATCCTTGACGGGATCCCCGGTGCGGAACACGTCGAACACATCGCCGATATCGGCATCCACGTCCAGGCGCATGTAAATCCTGTCATTGGCGCCATAATTGATTCGGTCATCCTGCGAGTCGACGATATATCCGACGCCCTGCATTTCATCAAGTTGGATAAAGTCTTGCCTGGACAATGCCGAAAGCAGCAACGAGGCGTCGATAGCGGCCTCATGTTTCTCAACGGGCTTGGCCACCGCCTGCGGATAGGGGCGGTCAAGGCTCAGGCCGCCTGTCTTCTTCTTTTGCGGGCTGAACCAGATGGCATTGCCGGGGTAGATTAGGTCAGGGTTGGAAATATACAGGTTTTGCTCCCATATTTTCAGCCAGCGCATGGGATCCCTGAAGAAATAATGGGCGATGTCCCACAGCGTGTCGCCTTTCTTAACTATATAGGGCTGCGGGAGATTGGGTTTGAGGTCTTCTTCAGCTACCTGTGGCATTACAAGCTCATCGGTTCGGGCCATTGCCGGAGCCGCCAGCAGCATCGAACACAAAATAGCGAAGGTTGTGAGTTTAAGTCGCATGCTAATTCCCCCATGCCCAACCCGTGAATTTATCGCACAATGGCACATAGCCTTTAGCGGTGCAATAGACTATGCCCCGCCGATTCGCGGTTCACGGCCATCAGCGAGACGCATCAAATTATCCTTATGCTTCACGAGCATCAGCAGGCCGAGCATAGCCAGGGTTATCAGGCAGAAACGTGATGCGCCTAACATCCAGGCCAGTATTGGCAAGCTCGCGCCGACGCTGATCGAGGCTATCGATACGTAACGGCTGATGCCGAGTACGGCAAGCCACAACAGAAATGCGAGCACGGCGGCCAAGGGTTGCCAGGGAAGGACGACGCCGAACAGGGTGGCCACGCCCTTGCCGCCCTTAAAGCCAAGGTAGACGGGAAACAGGTGGCCGAGAAAGGCGGCGGCGGCGATCAGAGCGGTGAGCAACTCACCTGCGTCAAAGATAAATCGGCCGGCGGCCACGGGAATCACTCCCTTGAGCACATCGGCCAATAGCGACAGTGCGCCAACAAGTTTGCCGCCGGCGCGCAGGGCATTGGTGGCGCCAATATTGCCGCTGCCGGTTTGCCGCACATCCTTGTGCGCTAGCCAACGGGTAAACAGCAGCCCAAAGGGAATGGCGCCGAGAAGATATGCCGGTGCCACTAGCCATGCCTGATCCAGGCTGGCTGCTATTGTTTGGCCTTCCAGTATTGCCGCCGATATTTGTCGAAGCTTTGCTGTTGACGAGCCGTGCGCGAGCCATGGATGTAACCCGGCAAAATGGCTTCCAGATTGCTGGGCGTGCCAAACAGGGAGGGAAACGCCTCGCCCTGAGTGACATTGTCCCGTCCAAGCAGGATCAGTTGATCAGGCGTCAACGGCGGAGTCGGCAGGAACTGGCCGAATGTGGCAATGAGTTTAGCCATGGGTTTTGGCACCGGCAGCAGCAGCCGGCGGCGGTCCAATACGCGCATGAGCAGTTCCAGCAATTCCTGGAAGGTATAGGCCTTGGGCCCGCCCAGTTCGAAGGTTTGGCCAAAGGCGAGGCGGTTATCTATGGCCTGTATAAAGGCCCGCGCCACATCTTCCACCCACACGGGCTGGAAGCGGGTGTTTCCCTCGATCACCGGCATCACCGGCAACAGGGCTGACATCGCCTTGAACTGGTTAAAGAAATTATCCTCCGCACCGAAAATGATGGACGGCCTGAAAATAGTCCAGTTGAGGTTCTTGCTGGTGCTCACATAATCCTCGGCCTCGGCTTTGGTGCGCGCGTAGGCGCTCTCGGATGCCGCGTCGGCGCCCAGCGCGCTCATATGCAGGTATTGCTTTACGCCAGCCCTCTGGCAGGCATCGACCACATTTTCCGTGCCGCGAACGTGCGCCGCTTCAAAGGTGTAACGCCCCTTTTCAAACAGCAGGCCAACCAGATTGATAACACAGTCAGCCCCCGCCATGGCTTCATCCAGGCCACGGCCATCCGTGATGTCCACCTTCGCCAGGCTGGCGCCTTCGACGCCGAGCTTGCGTGCGCGTTCAGGGTGACGGCAGGCGACGGTGACGCGATGACCCTTTTTCCTGGCGGCGCAAACTATTGCCCGGCCGACAAAACCGTTGCCACCAATGATGCAAAGATTGACAGGCATACTCCCCTCCCTTGAAGCCATAATGTAAGCCTCTAAGTATCGTCAGCGGGCGGCAATGGTCAAACCATACTTGCCTACGCGGCTTTTGCGGTTTATAAGCCTGTTATGGCTTTACGCAGCTGCTTTTCAGTCTTGCGTTTGACGCCAGGCGTCAGGCGAATGGCGAGCGCCAAGTTGGCAGCGGGCCACTCTTCGTGCCTGATCCATGACGTGGGTGCGCCATGAATGATTTCACGGCAAAGCGATTAACCGAGATCAAGGCCGCGCACAGTCTTCCTGGAGCGTTCTTTGCTTGCGCCGCGATCAATGCCAAGCGGCCTGCCCAGTGGCGCAGGGACAAGCAAGGCTATATCCCCATCACCTACGAACAGCTGGCGGTGCGCGTGCGCCGCGTAGCTCATGGCCTGATGCAGGCCGCCGGCGTCAAGCCAGGCGACCGTGTGGCCCTGCTGATGGAAAACATACCCGAATGGGCGGTGGTGGATTATGCCGCGCTGGCCGTTGGCGCGGTTACCGTGCCGCTGTATTGCTCCTACCGGGCGCAGGACATGGCCTATGTCATGAAGGATGCGGGCGTGAAGGTGGTCGTTAGTTCTGGCGGCAAGTTGTTGCGCACCCTGCTTGCCGCCATGCGGAGCTGCCCTGACGTGCAATCCGTCTATGCCCTGCAAAAGGGTGAGGATGATGATCCGACCATGGCTTTTTCAGAATTGGAAAAGGACGAAGGCGATGACGAGGCGCTGGATCTTCGAATCCAGGCGCTTAGCCACGATACGCTGGCCACCCTGGTTTACACCTCGGGGACGACGGGCAATCCCAAAGGCGTGATGCTGTCGCATGGCAATATCATGGCTAACCTCGAAGCTCTTGATTTCATCGAGTTCAATCCGGGCGACAAAATGCTGTCTTTCCTGCCCTTGGCGCACTGCTTTGAGCGCATGGGTGGGCACTTTTTGCCCTATAGCTTTGGCTTGTCGGTGGCGTTCGCCGAGCGTCCGGACACGGTGGCCAAGAACATGGGCGAGGCGCAGCCGACCATTCTGATCTCGGTGCCGCGCCTGTTCGAGGTGATCCGCAGCCGCATTCAGGGCCAGGTGGCAAAGCAGTCCGGTTTTAAGCGCGAGCTTTTCAATGCTTTTATCACGCTGGCCGCCCGCAATCAACGCGCTGGCTTGTCCTGGCTTGGCGGCGTGCGGCACCGGCTTCACGACCGATTGGTGGGCGCGAAGATTCGCGGCCGTTTTGGTGGCAAATTGCGCCTGCTGGTTTCCGGTGGCGCGCCGCTGAGCGTCGAGGTGGGCGAGTTTTTCGACTGTCTTGGCCTGCCGATTATCGAGGGTTACGGTATGACCGAGGCTTCGCCGCTGATCAGCGCCAATCCGCCTGCGGATCGAAGGCTTGGCACGGTAGGCAAGCCGGTGGCCGGGGTCACAGTACGCATCGCTGACGATGGCGAGATTGTCGTGATGGGCGCCAACATTATGAAAGGCTACTGGCAATTGCCCGAAGCGACGGCCGAAACCGTGATCGACGGCTGGCTGCACACGGGAGACATCGGAACCATTGATGAAGACGGTTATCTGCATATCACCGACCGCAAGAAGGATATTATCGTTGACGCCGGCGGCGAGAACATCGCGCCGCAGCGTATCGAATCATTACTGCTGGGGGACGAGTTAATCGAGCAGATTGTCGTCTATGGCGACCGCCACGCCTACCTTGTGGCCATGGTGGTTCCCGCCCGAGAGGCGGTGGAGAGTTGGTCTGAGTCGTCCGGGTTGCCCGAAAGCGATTGGGACGCGCTGGTTTGCTCGCCGATTTTGAGAAAGGAGCTTCAGACCCGCATCAGCGCCAGGCTTGCCGCCCTGAATGCGCATGAGCAGGTCAGGCGCATCTGCGTGCGCGGCGAGGCGTTTAGCATCGAAGATGGCCTGCTCACGCCGACCATGAAGGTGAAACGGCGAATGGTCTATGAGCGTTTTCGCGACGACTTCGAAAAGCTCTATGAGAGCAAGTAGTGGCACGCTGCATGCTTGTGTTTTCGTATGGAATTTTTTATCCGGTTTTGACAATGCCTGATTCCAGCATGATGATGCCGCCGCCGCTGGTTGATTCCAGCGACGTGCGTTAGAGGAGATTGCATGCAGCAGGATTTCGCCCATCCGCTTGAAGTTGCGCGCGGTTCGCGGAGCCACGCCTGGACGGACCATTTGCGCAAGGGCCTGATGGTTACGGGCTTCGCGCTGGTGACGTGGACGGTGTTGTTTAGTGCCAGAATGGATGTCAGCGCCTATGCGACGAGTGCGTTGCGGGAAGAGTGGTTGGACGCCGAATTGATTAAGCCGGAAGTGGCGGCGCGGGAACAAAGTGTACGCCTGAAGCCGGGCGATACGGCCGAGGCGGCGCTCAAGCGATTTGGCTACACTGGCGCTGAAGCCGCCCGTATCATCGCCGCAGCCAAGACCGCCTATTCCTTGAAAATGGTGATTGCCGGACGCGAAATCATTCGTATGGAGCGTGATGACGGCTCGCATCTGTATTACAACATTGATGCCGATCAGCGCCTGCACTTGCATGATTTGGCTGCTGGGTGGCAGGCGGAGCTCGAGCCGAGGCTGGCCAGCCGCCGCATCCTTGTGGTCGATGGCGAGATCCAGGACAGCCTGTTTGTCGATGCGGCACTTGCCGGCCTGGATGACCGCACGACGATGAATCTGGTGGACATCTATGCCTGGGACATCGATTTTGCCCATGACCTGCGCGCGGGCGATCAATTCCATGTGTTGCTGGAAGAGTCCTACGATGCTGATGGCAATGCCCTGGGCAGGACCATTCTGGCGGCGGAGTTCATTAATCGCGGCGAGGTCCACCGCACGATTCGCTTCGAGGTCGAAGCCGGCCGTTTTGAGTATTTCACGCCCGAGGGGAAAAACCTGCGCAAGGCGTATTTGCGTTCGCCGGTAAAATATTCACGCATTTCATCGCGTTATTCCTCTGGCCGTAAGCATCCGGTCCTGGGCTATACTCGGGCGCATAAGGGCGTGGATTACGCCGCGCCGTCAGGCACGCCGGTGCGCGCCGTAGGTGATGGCACTGTAGTTTTTAAGGGAAACAAGGGCGGTTATGGCCGATTCGTCGAGATTCGCCATGTCAATCCGAGCCACAGTACGGCCTACGCCCATTTGAGACGCTATGCCAAGGGTATGCGCTCCGGTAAACGCGTGCGCCAGGGGCAGGTGATTGGTTATGTCGGGGCCAGTGGCCTGGCCACCGGACCACATCTGCATTTTGAATTCCGCCGCCATGGCCATGCGGTCAATCCGCTCAGGGTCAAACGCCCGCCAGGCAAGGCGGTGCCATCGAGCCAGATGGCCAGCTTTGCCTCGCATGCGCAAGGACTGTTGGCCAGCCTGGAGCGTGGTAACATGCTGGCATGGAATTAGCCGGCGCTCATGAGGAGCCGATTGCAACCGTAGACGACTGGCTGGCTTCGGCCCGCCAGGTTCTGACTATCGAGACCCAGGCATTGACGGCGGTTGCCGGCAGCCTGAACGAAGATTTTGTTGGCGCGGTTCGCACTATCCTAGAGTTGGAAGGACGCCTCGTCGTCGTCGGCATGGGCAAGTCCGGCATCATCGCCAAGAAAATCGCAGCCACCTTCGCCTCCACGGGCACGCCTTCTTTTTTCGTGCATGCGGCCGAGGCGCAGCATGGCGATCTGGGCATGATCACCAGACAGGATGCGGTACTGGCCCTGTCCCACAGCGGCGAGACCGATGAGGTGAAGGGGCTGCTTCCCACCATCAAGCGCCTGGGCGCACCACTGATCGCCATAACTGGCAATGCCGACTCAAGCTTGGCCCGTTATGCCGACAGGGTGTTGCTCGTGCCGGTGACGCAGGAGGCTTGTCCGATGAACCTGGCCCCAACCGCCTCAACCACGGCGGCTTTGGCCCTGGGCGATGCGCTGGCCGTGGTGGTGCTGCAGCAGCGCGGTTTTCAGTCCGATGATTTCGCCCGTTTCCATCCCGCCGGTAGCCTGGGGCGTAAACTGATGCGCGTCGGCGAACTGATGCATGCGGATGCGGAACTGCCGATGGTTGCTCCCGACACCCCATTGCGCGATGCGATTATGACGATGAGCAGCTGCCGTTTGGGCATTACTGGCATTCTGCGCGACAACACTCTGGCGGGATGTCTGAGCGATGGCGATTTGCGCCGGATTTTGCAATCGGGCCAGGTGGATATGGATATGCCGGTGGAGCAGGTGATGCACGGCTCGCCGTTCACCATCCGCGAGGATCATCTCGCCGCCGAGGCCGTTCATCTAATGGAAGAGCATAAAGTCACCGTTCTGTTCGTCCTCAATGAACAGGGTAGACCTGTGGGGGCCTTGCACATGCATGACCTGTTGCGGGCGGGGGTGGCGTGAACCCGGGCTATCAGAGTTTTCCGCTTGACCGTGCGAGGGGCATTGCCATGCTGATTCTCGACGTGGATGGCGTGTTGACCGATGGCCGCATTATCATTGGTGATGAGGGCGAGGAATTTAAGGGCTTCAATGTCCGCGACGGGCATGGCGTTAAGATGCTGCAACGCTGTGGCATCAAGGTTGGCATCCTCACGGGCCGAACATCCGGCGTGGTAGAGCACCGCGCCCGGGAGCTGGGCATCGAGGCCGTGGTACAGGGCAGCCTGAACAAGTCCGAGGGCCTGGATGCGCTGCTGGCGCAGGCCAACGTGGCGGCTGAGTCGTGCGCCTACATGGGAGATGATGTGGTGGATTTGCCGGCCATGGGGCGCTGCCATCTTGGACTGGCGCCCAATGACGCGCACCGGTCGGTCATTGAAAAAGCGCACTGGCTGTCTGATTACGGGAGTGGCCGCGGGGCTGTTCGTCAGGCGGCGGAGGGTTTGATCCTGGCATCGGGAAACTGGGTTCGGGTGGTGGAGCAGCCCTATGGTGTGTCGAGCGCCGATGCGGGCTGGCAGCTTTAGGCGAAGAGCCGCGTGCCGAATCGATGTTAACGTGGATCAAGTGGGCCTGCATGTCGCTGATGGTAGGAAGCGTGCTGACAGCCGTATTCATGCTTTGGCAACCGGCCAGCCAGGAGCCTGCCGAGGTGAGCGCTGATGCCGATCAGGCCAAGTCGCAAATTCAGGTCGATAAACCATTGCTGGTGGAGCACGAGGGCGAAAGCGTCGTATGGCGTCTGGAGGCGGATAAGGCGGAACAGAATCTCGACGGAAGCATGCGCCTGATCGCGCCAAAGCTTGAGCTTTTCACTGACTCAGGCCGCGTCATGCCGGTCTCAGGCCGCGAAGCCACCGTCGATTTGCTGGCGCGAAGTATCGAGTTTGTTGGTGACGTGAAGCTTCGTTTCGAAACAGATTGGCTGCTGACGTGTGAGACGCTGAAGTATGATGGCGGCAAGGATGAAATGGTGATTCCACAGCGCTTCGCTGCAGAAGGGCCTGCTTTGGCTTTTCGCGGCGGGAGCCTGCGCATCGATCGCAAGAGTCAGCGTATATGGGTGAACAATGGCGTGTGGATCGAAGATCAGGATCCCGGGCGCTGGGAGGGGCTGCATTGATGCTTAAACTGGCCATGCTCATGCTTTTTCCGATCGCGGCTATGGCTGCTGATGAGGCGCCGCCGCAACCGATGCAGATTGAGGCCGACCAGCTGGAGGTGGAGCACAATTCTGGCCAGGCCAGATTCAGCGGTCACGTCAAGCTTGTTCGAGGCGCATTCGTGCTCTATTCGGATCGCCTGACGGCCTACTACGGCGATGAGGGCGGCAAGATGCATTTCAGCCATGGCCGGGCCGAAGGAAATGTGCGTTTCGAGGAAGGAGACAGGCATGGCCGCGCCGATGCGATAGTGTTCGATCAGGGCGGCGGCGTGGTGACGTTGTTGGGCGACGCTGAGCTTGAGCAGCCGGGCGGGCAGTTGAGTGGCGATTCCATCGAGTACGATCTGAACAGTGGCGATACGCGCGTGCACCGGGGCGAGACAGGCCGCGTGAAACTGCGTATCGAGCAAGGCCTGACGCCATCACCCGAAGCGGATCAAGCGCCATGAATGAGGCCAGACATCATTTGTGCGCCACTGATCTGTGCAAGTCCTACCGTGACAAGCAGGTGGTCAGCGACGTCAGCCTGGATGTGTATTCAGGTGAGGTTGTGGGCCTGCTTGGCCCGAATGGGGCCGGCAAAACCACCAGCTTTTATATGGTATGCGGTCTGGTGCCAGCCGATGCCGGTACGGTTTTTCTGGGCGAGGAGGATATCACCAGGCTGCCGATGTTCCGCCGCGCCCGCTGCGGCATCGGTTATTTGCCGCAGGAGGCGAGCATCTTTCGCCGTCTGACGGTGCGCGAGAATCTGTTGGCGATTTTTGAAACATTGGGACTGGAAGTGGACGAGGCCGAGGCCGAGGAAGAACTCGAAACCCTGCTTGTCGATTTCGGCATTGAGGGCGTACAACACCAGAAGGCCTATACTCTTTCCGGCGGCCAACGACGGCGGACCGAGATTGCCCGTGCCCTGGTCACCAAGCCGCGATTCCTGCTGCTCGATGAGCCCTTTGCCGGCGTTGATCCCATCGCCGTGGAAGATATCCAGGCCATTATCTCTGATTTGTGCAAGCGCGGCATTGGCGTGCTCATCACCGACCACAACGTGCGCGATACATTGACCATTTGCGATCGCGCCTACCTGATGAACAAGGGTGAGATTCTGGTGCATGGCTCGCCGGAGGATATTATCAACCATCCGGATGCCAGGCGGGTGTATTTTGGTGAACGATTCAGTATTTGATGAATTGCGGATTATGACTAATTCCAGCAAAGGGTTGTGCAGTGGATGCTCATGACTGACACAAAGCCATCCGGCCGCGAGGTGTTGATTACCATTACCGGCGCATCCGGTGCGGCTTATGCGTTGCGCCTGATCAAACGTCTGGGCGGCATGCATCATCCGCACCTGCATGTCGTGGTCTCTGACGCAGGAAGGCAGGTGTTGCGGCATGAGGCCGGCTTGAAGCTGCCAGCGGCGGCGCGGTCAATGGGCAACGACCTGGCGAAACATATGGGCATGCCGAATGAGCGCATCAGCTGTTATGGCGTGAGCGACTGGTTTTCTCCGGCGGCGTCTGGTTCCAGCAACATCGACAGCATGGTGATTATTCCCTGTTCGATGGGCAGCCTTGCGCGCATTGCCGCCGGCTGCGCCGATAATCTGATTGAGCGGGCCGCAGACGTGATGCTCAAGGAAGCGCGACGTTTGATCATCGTGCCCAGGGAGACGCCCTTGTCGGCCTTGCATCTGGAAAATATGCTGGGGCTTGCGCGTATGGGTGCGCGTATCATCCCAGCCATGCCGGGTTTTTACCATCAGCCGGCCAGCATTGACGATCTGCTGGATTCGGTCGTGGACCGGGTGCTCAGCCATCTTGATATCGATGATGGCATGATGAAGCGCTGGGGTAGATAATATGTCCTATCATTGTTTGATGCGTTAAGGGGAGGAGATGATGCGAATAGACAATGCCGTGCTGGATGAACTGGCTGAAAAAATCGCCGACGGTCTGAAGCTCTTGGGTGGCGTCAAGGATGAGGCCCAGGCGCAGGTGCGCTCCACCCTGGAAGGGGTGTTTCAGAGCCTCGACGTGGTAACCCGCGAGCAGATGGAGGTGCAGCAGGCGCTGCTCGATAAGGTCAGGGAAGAGCTGGCCGTGCTTGAGGCGCGGGTGAAGGAACTGGAGAGCGCCAAGCGGACGAAATAGATGCTGGCGCGTCTGGCTTCCGCCTCTCTGCGCGGTCTGGATGCAGAGCCTGTGCAGGTGGAAGTGGATTTATCCCGAGGCCTGCCGGCCTGGAGCATGGTGGGTCTGGCCGAGGCGGCGGTGCGAGAGGCCAGGGACCGTGTGCGCTCGGCGGTGCTCAATGCCGGTTTTGAATTTCCGCTGCGCCGCATCACCGTCAATCTCTCTCCGGCCGATCGCCGCAAGGACGGCACCCATTTCGATCTCAATGTTGCCATCGGCTTGCTTATGGCATCGGGTCAACTGCGCATCCAGGGCGATCCGCCCTTCATGGTCGGCGAGTTGGCGCTGGACGGGCGCATGAACCCCGTGCGCGGGGTATTGCCGTTGGCGCTTTTCGCCCGTGACCAGGGCTTTGATACATTGATCGTGCCGCCTGATAACGCGGATGAGGCCGTGATCGTCAAGGGCTTGACGGTGGTGCCGGCACAAAGTCTGCTTGATGTCGTCAAGCATTTGTCAGGGAAGGCAACCCTGCCGGCGGCTGAGGCCGTTCACGTTGAAACCGACGTCGGCGGCGTGCCTGATATGGCCGATATCCGCGGCCAGCAGCAAGCCAGGCGCGCCATCGAAATCGCCGCCGCCGGCCGTCATAACCTGCTGATGATCGGCCCGCCAGGCGTCGGCAAGACGATGCTGGCGCGCCGTATGTGTGGCGTTCTTCCACCGCTTGGTCTTGAGCAGCGTCTGGAAGTCAGCCGTATTTACAGCATATGCGGCGATGGCAGCCGGCACCCCCTGTCGGCCGTGCCGCCATTTCGGGCGCCACACCACACCGCCTCCGACGCCGCCATTATCGGCGGCGGCACCTTACCGCGCCCCGGCGAGGTAAGCCGCGCGCATCTGGGCCTGCTGTTTCTCGATGAGCTGGCTGAATTCCGCCGGCAAGTGCTGGAAGTGTTGCGGCAGCCGCTTGAGGATGGGCGCGTATGCATTGCCCGTGCCGCCGAAGCACTTGAATATCCCGCTGACTTTCAACTGGTGGCAGCGATGAATCCCTGTCCCTGCGGTTATCTTGGTCATCCCCGGCGTCCGTGCGGCTGTTCGCCAACGCAAATCAGGCGCTATCGCCAACGCATTTCAGGCCCGCTGCTGGAGCGTATCGACTTGCAGGTGCAGGTGCCGCCGGTGGACAAGGAGGAATTGACGCGCATGCAACCAGGCGAGCCATCTGCCGTTGTTGCGTCCAGGGTCGAAGCGGCTAGAGCGATTCAGGGCAACCGGCTGGGCGACGGCCGTTGCAATGCCAGTATGTCCACGCGCGAGCTGGAGCGTTTTGCCAGGCCGGACGACGATGGCAGCCGCATGCTTGATGCAGCCATGGAAAGGTTCGGGCTTTCGGCGCGCACCTACCACCGCGTCATCAAAGTGGCACGCACGATTGCTGATCTGGAGGGGTGCGAACAGGTCGCGGCCAGCCATATCGCGGAGGCATTGCAGTATCGCGAGGACACTGCATGATCAAGGTAAGCATTTGAAAATTAGACTTTTGGACAAAATACGGCAGTCGCAACTGACGCATTTTGTCAGTTGCTGCGAGAAGGCCCTTGTAGGGGCTGCATCATTGTTGGCACGCGATTTGCTTTAGTCCTGGTGCTGCCGCGAGATGCGGCGAATTCACCGCACTACGCGGCTAATCCAAGGAGTGAATAATGATTGATCTGAAGCACATCATGCGCACACAGCGCGACAAGAAAGAAAAAGGCTTCACCCTCATCGAGCTGATGATCGTGGTGGCCATTATTGGTATTCTGGCGGCTATCGCCATTCCGCAGTTCGCCGCCTACCGTGTCCGGGCCTTCAACTCGGCCGCTGAGAGCGACCTGCGCAACGGGAAACTGTCCCAAGAGGCCCTGTTCGCCGACTTCCAGCAGTACGGTTCCACTGTGGCTGCAGCGAATACAGCCGGTGCCGCTGGTGCAGGTGGTGGTGTTCTCCTGACGGCTTCGGGCTTTGTGGCTACAGTAGACAACCCTGGTCCGCCGGTTGAAGAGGTTGGCGTAGGCATCAGCACCAACGTCACGTTGGCATCCGATATTGATGCGGCCGATGCCTCCTTCGTCTCCCAGGCCTCGCATCTGCAGGGCGACCGCGAATTCGCCATGGATTCGGATGGGACGCCGCTGTATTGGGGCGCCAAGACCGAGGGTGTGGCTATGGCGGCCATGTCCGTGGTACCTACCGCTACCGTCGATGACGTCGCTGCTGGCGCAGCTTCGGAAGGCGGTGCCTTCTTCGTCCTGTAATTCTGGCGGATGCTAGCTATACAAGAGGGGGGCCTTGCGCCCCCCTCTTTTTGTTTGCGGATAATTGAAGCATTATTGCCGTGAATCGGGGGGGCGATGATCGCGTTCGAAAACATTCATAAGAGTTATTCACGCCAGGTGGGCGAAAAGTCTGCCCATGTAGCGCTTAACGGGGTGAGTTTCCGCCTCGGGCAGGGAGAGACGCTCGGCCTTATTGGCGCCAACGGCGCGGGCAAATCGACGAGCATCCGCCTCATCCTGGATTTTATCCGACCCGACCAGGGCAAAATCCTGCTGTTTGGCGAGCCGCCGGGCAATCCGGCTCAGCGCCGCCGCCTGGGGTATCTTCCAGAGGTGCCAAGTTTTCCGCCTAATCTTACCTGCATGGATGTCATGCGCTTTGCCGGCGATTCCTGTCATATGAATCGGGCATCAATGCATACTGCGGCCGAAAAGTGGCTGACGCGCCTAGGGCTATGGGATTCGCGCAAACGCCTGCTTCGCGGGTTCTCGAAGGGGATGCGCCAGCGTGCGAGCTTTGCCATGGCGTTGCTGCACGATCCCGAACTGTTGATCCTGGACGAGCCCATGAGCGGCCTGGATCCTATCGGCCGGGCTGAAATCGTCGATTTGATCCGCGAGCTCAAGGCCGAAGGCAAGAGTGTGTTGTTCTGCTCGCATCTGCTCAACGATGTCGAGCGCCTAGTCGACAAGGTGATTGTTTTGCATCAGGGCGAGGCGCTGTTTCATGGCTCTGTTGACGAACTCGTTACATCCAGAGGCCAAAGCATGGAAGATGCGTTTCTTGGCCTCGTGAAAGGACGGGCGTGATGCTTCACCGTGTGATTGCGTTAGCCAGGATCATGTTTCTCGACGGCGTTCGTCGCCATGCCCTGATCGGCCTCGTTGCACTTGCCATGGCGGCCGAAGCCTTCGGTTTTTTATTCATGGACTTTTTCGGCCGGGATGTTGGCCGGGCCAGCAGCGACTATCTGTTTTCCGTCATGTGGATGGCCGGCCTGATATTCTTGTTCTTTCATGCCGTACAGGTTATCTCATGGGATGAGGAGCGCGGTGCGATTTACGCGCTGCTGTCCAGGCCGATCTCGCGCGGGGAGTATGTTCTGGGAGTATTTTTCGGTTTGGCCGCGCTTTTGACCGCGCTGCTACTACTGCTTGGGCCGGTTGCGTATCTGACGCTCTTATGGATCAAACAGTCGCTTAATGAAGTGTATTTCCCGGTATTGTCGAGTGGTCACTTTATCTTAGCCTGGGCCGGTCTGCTGGCCATGCAGATAGTTATATTGGCTGCTATCATGCTGTTTTCCGGCCTGGTGCGCGGAGGTTTCCCCGTGTTATTGCTATCCGCCTCCTATTTTGGCATCTGTTCTGGTCTGCCCGTTGTAAGGGCATCGGCCGCGCAGCATGACGGGCAGGCGACAAATCTGTTATTGCAGGTGATGACTGCTCTGTTCCCGGATTTTGACCGGCTTGACTTCAAAGATGAGGTGCTGTCGGAGGTGTTGTCGCTCGACATGACACCCATCCTTACGAATTTTTCCGTTCTCATCCTGTATATTTGTGTGATGGTGTCGCTGGCATGCTGGTTTTACGGGAAAAGGGATTTGCAGTGAAATCTGCTCTTTGGCTGGCGTCTGTTATCATGGCTTATACGCTCGTCTTCTTGTTGCAGGAATCGCATGTGAAACATGCGCAATACGAACTTGAGCCGACCCTGCCGGTGCAGTTGCAGCAAGCTTCGCTTGGTTATCTCCACCAACTTGGCGCGGAAATGCTTCATATCAAAGCAGCCGTGTTTTTGGGAGGCATCAGGTCGGCTGTGGCACCGGAAACGTACGTGGATAATCTTGCCGACCATTTTGATATCGCAACCACCCTGCATCCTAAGCTTCTAGATATATACTATCTGGCTGAATCCAGCCTTTCATGGATCGGTAATGATAGCGTTCGGCGAGCTAACCACGTGCTGGACAAGGGCGCTAGGGCGCGCCCGGATCAATGGGTGTTGCCATTTTTCGCTGGTTTTAACAGCTTCTATTATCTAAAGGAACACGATGCGGCTGCTGAGCACTTGCAGCGGGCGGCGGCGGTTGAAGGCGCACCGAGATGGATCGGTCATCTCGCCAGTGTCATCGCGGGCCGTGGTGGTGATATCTATGGCGGCTTGATATGGTTAAAGGCAATGCTGGCGGATGAGGAAGACCAGGAAGTCAGGGAATTTTATGAGAAGGACATCAGGATGTTTGAGAACGCTTTGACCGTACAGCAGGCTCTTGAGCAGTATGAGCAGCGGCACGGCGCATTGCCATCCACTCTGGATCAGCTCGTGCCGGAGTTTGTGCCAGCCATTCCCGACGTTGGGCCTGGTTTTAGACTGGCCTATGAGGACCAAGCGCTTAGAATGGTGCGTCCATGAATTACAGCCATGGATTTACCCTAATGGAGATGATGATCGTGCTTGCCATCATCAGTGTTTTGGCGGCCATTGCCATCCCAGCTTTTTCGGGCTATCGGCAACGTGGCTTTAACGCATCGGCCTTGTCCCATATGCATACGATCAGGATTCAGGAGGAAGGCTATTTAACGGACAACATGTCATATTTGGCGGTGCCGGGCGGCCAGGGACCGGGACCCACGGGGGCTCTTCCCTATGCCATGGCCCCCGATGAAATCGGCTTTCGCATCAATGTTCCGGCATTGGGGCTGAGCTATGCTGCCTTTACCGGGCATAGCAAGGGCTCACGGTTGTATGGCACCGACAGCGCCGGCAGGGTGCAGTGGCGCGATGCCGTCATTGATCCATCGACCGATGCCCAGAACGAGGGGTCCAATCCCATGCTGCCAGTTGGCTGGGGTATCCCACAATAACTGTACTTTTTGAGGCACTGCTTCAGCACCTCACAACTCATCCAATGGCCAGCGCGCCCTGGCATCCCAATCCATCGGCGGATCGTTTTCGCTCAACATGTGTAGATAACCAGCATAGGCGATCATGGCGCCATTGTCGGTGCAGTGCCTTGGATTGGGCAGAGTCAGCGATAGGCCATTTTCGCCCGCGGCGGATTGCAGGGACTCGCGAAAGCTAGCATTGGCGCTGACGCCGCCGGCTACCACCAGGCGGGGAATCCCGGTTTGCACGCAGGCCCGAATGGCCTTGGTCACCAGCACCTCGATTACGGCTGCCTGTAGACTTGCGGCCAGATCGCGCCGCCAGCCATCATCGCTGGGATTGGTGGCATCATTCAGGCTACGCATGACGGCGGTTTTCAGGCCGGAAAAGCTGAAGTTCAGGTCATCGCTGCGCAGCAATGGCCTGGGCAACTTTATGCGACGAGCATCGCCGCCCCTGGCAAGATGTTCGATGGCCGGCCCACCTGGGTAGGGCAGGCCCATCAGGCGCGCAGTCTTGTCGAGACATTCACCAGCGGCGTCATCCACGCTTTGCCCCAACACGGCGTAGCGCCCCAGATCGTCCGCGCGCAGCAGTAGCGTATGTCCGCCCGAGACCAGCAGGGTGATGAAGGGAAATGCGGGCAGGCCGCCCTCGATGCCGGGGGCCAGCAAGTGGCCCTCCATGTGATGGATCGGCAGCACGGGAATATCGTTCACCATGCCTGCTGCGCGGGCGAAACTTATACCAACAAGCAGCGCGCCCAGCAGTCCAGGCCCGGCCGTGACGGCGATGGCATCGATTCGATCCCAGGTCATTTCCGCTTCCAACATAATTTCATCGACCATGCCGGGCAGCAATGCCAGGTGCTCGCGTGAGGCTATTTCCGGCACGATGCCACCGAAGGGAGCATGCCTGTCGATTTGAGAAGCGATGTGCTCGGCCTTAATAGCTTCGGTTTGCGCGTTACCCGCGTAGATGGCCACGGCCGTTTCATCGCACGAGGTTTCGATGCCCAGCACGTGCATCATTCTGGGTGCTCTCCTTTGTCTATTCCGAAGCCGCCGCCGCCCGGCGTTTCGACACGCAGCACGTCGCCTGGACAAAGGCTGCGAGCGCATTTTCCCGGCAGGATTTCATCATTGTCATCATGGATTAGAAGATTGCTGCCCGATTGGCCAGGCGCGCCGCCGGCGAGGCCATAGGGATGATTTGTGCGCCGCTCGCTGAGAATCGACAGCTCGCATGGTGAGCGCACCTCCCACTCGCGCACGAGGCCGTCGCCGCCGCGATACGCGCCCATGCCTCCCGAGCCACGGCGCACGCCATAACGGCGGATACGGATGGGATAATGCATTTCAACCACTTCAACAGAACTATTCCTGGTGTTGGTCATATGGCATTGGACGCCGGAAACGCCATCTTGTCCATGGCTCGCTCCCATGCCGCCGCCAATCGTTTCGTAATAGGCCCAATGCTTTCCAACCTCGTTCTTGCCGCCAAAAATGACATTGTTCATCGTGCCCTGGCTGGCGGCGGGGATGCGTTCCGGTATGGCGCGGGCCAGGGCGCCCAGCACTACATCGACGATGCGTTGGCTTGTTTCGACATTGCCAGCGGCGACCGCCGCACCCAGACGGGCATTGATCAGGCAGCCAGCCGGGGCATGGATATCGATGGAGCGGAAGATGGCGCTGGACTGCGGCGTATGGGCGGGCATCAGGCAGCGGAAGACATAAAAAACTGCGGCGGCGGTGACCGATAAGGGGCAGTTCATCGGCCCTTCGCACTGTTTGGCGGTGCCGGAAAAATCGACATGTGCCTGTTCGCCATCAATGCGCACGGTGCAGGCAATGGTCAACGGCTGATCATCAACGCCGTCGTTCTCGATGATGTCGGAAAAGGCATATGTTCCATCAGGGATGGCCGCCACCGCCTTTTTTCCGTACTCCTCGGAGGAGGCCAGCAGGGCGGCGAGGCTTATGGGCAGGTCGATATCGGCCGCCAGCTCCGCCAAGCGGCGAACGCCGAGCGCGCAGGCGGCGCGTTGAGCGGCGAAATCGCCCAGGCGCTCGTGTGGGCTTCGAACCCCTTGCAGGAATGCTTCAATGGCCTCGTCATTTTGCACGCCTGCCCGGCGCCACAATTGAGGAGAGATTACTACCCCTTCCTCGGCAAGGCTGCGTGATACGCCCATCGAGCCTGGCTGCGTGCCGCCGACATCTGTGTGGTGCGCCCTGCTGGCCGCGAAACCAGTCAGCTTGCTGTCAATAAAGGTGGGGTGGACGAGGGTGATATCCGGCAGGTGCGTACCACCTAAAAAAGGATCGTTGAACACCGCCTCATCTCCTGGCCGCCAGTCAAAACGCCGCACAATGTCACGCATGCAATAAGCCATGGAGCCCAGGTGCACCGGGATATGCGCCGCCTGCGCTACCAATTCTCCTGATGCATCAAACAGGGCGCATGAGAAGTCTTCGCGGTCCTTGATGTTGGGCGACAGGGCGCTGCGTTTGAGGCTCGCGCCCATTTCGTCGCATATTGCACTCAGGCGGTGGTGAAAAAGGCTTAGCTCGATCGCATCCATCAAGACTTCCTCAGTATCAAATGGCCATGCGGTGACACGCTCAGATGCCAGTCCCGTGCCAGCCATAGCGTTGCGGTCTTCTCCAGCACCAGCGCGGGCCCGCTAAGTTCGTGGCCGCATCGCAGTTCGGCACGGCGGTAATGGGGCACATGGCCCACTTTATGAACTGTTGATTGGCCGCTGGGATCGATTTCAGACGTGGCCGTAGTGATCTCGGGTAGCTTGACAGTGTCGGCGTCGGCCGTGGCCTTGAGTCTCAGGGTGATGATCTCCATCGGTTGGTCGAGCACATGGCCATAGGCCTTTTCATGCGCGACGTGAAATGCATCGGCCAGGGCCTGTAAGTTGGCATCAAACGGCAGTGTAAGATGGAAGCCCTGGCCCTGATAACACAGATCAGCATGACGGGAAAAATCGAGTGGCAGGCTGGGCATGGCGCTACGAGCTAGCGCCTCCAATTCGGCATAGATTGTTTCGCTCTGATGCAGGGCGTCGCCATCGGCCAGAGACAAGCGGCGCGTGCGGGAAAAATCGCCCTGGCGCTGGCCGGTGAGCATGCCAAGCGCTGAGAAAGCGCCACTGGCAACAGGCAAGATGATCTTGCTGACTCCGAGCTTGGCAGCGATGGCGCAGGCATGCAGGCCGCCCGCGCCGCCAAAGCACATCAATGAAAATTTTCGTGGATCATGGCCACGCTGCACCGACACGACCCGAAGTGCCGCAGCCATGTTTTCCTCGGCTACGGCGAGTATGCCTTCCGCCAGCGTTTCAGCATCCATGCCCATTTCACTTGCCTGCCGCGCCATGGCTGCTCGCGCTGCTTTGACGTCCAGCGGCATGGAGCCGGCCAGACGTGAATTTGCCGGCAGGCGGCCGAGAATGAGGTTTGCATCGGTTACCGTCACCTGCGTGCCGCCACGGCCATAGCATACGGGACCAGGTTCGGCGCCTGCCGACTCAGGTCCGACGTGCAACAGGCCTGCCTCATCCTGCCAGGCAATGGAACCGCCGCCGGCGCCAATGGTATGGATGTCGAGCATGGGCACGGCCACGGGCATGCCAGCAATCGCGCCCTCGATGGTAATGCCCGGCTCGCCCTCAATCAGGGCGACATCCGTGCTGGTGCCGCCCATGTCGAAGCTCATCAGGCGCGTTTTATCGAGCTGTTCGCCGACGTGTCTGGCCGCCACCAGCCCGCCGGCGGGCCCGGACAGGATCAGGCGCACGGCCTGACGGCCGGCCTGCTCCACGGCCATGATGCCGCCGGCCGAGTGCATGACGAATAAATGCCGGGTAGAAAGCCGGTCGGCTAAACGGGACAGATAGTTTTCCACCAGCGGACCTACATAGGCATTGAGGAAGGTGGTTGCGGCTCGCTCATATTCACGGTATTCCGGCAAAACCTGATGCGACAGGGAAGTGAAAATATCACCGGCAAGGGCCTCAGCCACGGCTTGTTCCTGCACAGGATTAAGAAAGGAAAACAGCGTGCAGCAGGCTACCGCCTGGTATTCCTTGCTCTTGGTGGAGATTGCCGCCGCATCAGCCGGATCAAGCGCCTCGATCATATTGCCCTCGGCATCGATACGGCCGCTAATGCCGATGCAGTCTTCCTCTTCCAGCAAATGTTCGGGAGGCGCGGGCTGCAAATTGTATAACTCGCTTCTGGTCTGACGTCCGATAATCAGCAGGTCTTCAAACCCCTTATTGGTGATGAACAGGGTCTTCACGCCTTTGCGCTCCAAAATAGCGTTGGTGGCTACGGTGGAGCCGTGCACGATATGAAGGTTTTCAGCATCAAGTCCCATATCTTCGATGCCCGCAAGGATGGCGCGTGCAGGATCATCAGGGGTGGAAAGAGTCTTGTGGAAACGCAGGTCTTTGCCGTCAAAAAAAACAAAATCGGTGAACGTGCCACCCGTATCGACGCCCAATAACATGCGGCAATGATAAGGCGCACCTCCATGCTCTGCCACGGCGGGGATGCAGAGGCTTAGTCCCTGATTTCCCTAATTTCTTAAGCGCACCGGTTTATCTGTATTGCCGCCGCTGACGAGATGCCATTCCGCTTTGCCGCCTAATTAATTCAGACGAACAGTTGGTTCGAGTCCTGTGTGGCCCCCCGTTCTGGACAAATCTGGGCACCAATGGAAGGAGGTAATCCAAGTTAACTTCTGAATGGCTGCTTTTGGCCGAAAGCGGACATTGTTAGTGATAGGTCAGCAGTATCAAATCAACGCAAAAAGGATAACGGCGGCTATGATCAGCAGGCCATACAGTATCACCCCGATGCGTCTGAGCGGATGCAGAATCATGGCCTGCCGATAATGGCGTTCACACCATGTTCCGGTGAAAGGAAGGGCTCCGGGAAAATGCCTTATATGGCCCGGCTTGCCGCATCTGTCGCAAAGCCCGCAGTATCCCGGCGGGATGTCCTGCTTTTCAAAAAATGCCGGATCCTTGTCCCAGAGCGTGCAGTAACACCCGAGCCTTTCAGCCCTCGCCACGTTTTCCGTCACCCCGTCCGCGCCCCCGGATCGGGCACCTCCGGTCCGGCTGTTACGGTCTGTTGGCTGCATAATCGATGCTTACCAGTATCTTATCGGCATTGAAATTCAGATCGACATAGTCCTCCTGTACCCATTTGCCGTTTACCGGGCAGGTGACAATCGAGAACTCGAACCCTTCACCCTGCCAATCCCTCGGCCTGCGCCCGAGTATCTCCACAACCTGCTTCATGCTCTGGCCCACCCTTATCCCCGACTCCATGGCGACATGGGAGGAGTCGGTGAAAATACGGTCAATCAGGCCGCGAACAATATCCACTTTCAGATCACCGTAATTGTAAGTCCTGACCTCATAGGGGCCGCCGTCATCTTCACTGCCGCCCATTTCAATAGCGCCGGGCTTACCCAGAAGCACGGTTACCTGCGCCTCAGGCTGCCACAGGCGCAGACCTTTGAGACCGAAAGTTGCAACAGGCAGGCAGTCAAAATGGCCGCCATCGATCAGGACTACGGGCTGCTCCTGTGCCTCCGCTGAAACGGCGAAGGCCACCATGTACAGGAAAAAAAGAATTGATAGAAATGGTTTGGTCATGATCGTCATCCTCGGCTGGCTCTTCTGTAGGTGTATTTGTATTGTTCGATCCAACTTAAATGCTGTGGCAAGGTGAATTTTTAAAATGTTGAGCCGATGAAACTATGAGCATTTGCAGCGGTAATGAAAGATCGGCTTTTCCCCAATTGTGGAGCTCCAAGGACACAATACTTAATTATTTTCAAAGCTTTGAACGTCCGTTTTTGGCCGAAACCGGACACTGGGCGAATGACTGCTTACGACCCAAACCGGACATTCGCTATGACCACATCTCCAAGAACTGTGCCGGGGCTTACCTAGCTCCCTCCAACCTCATAATGACAACATACTTGACAAATAATATAATTGACAGTATAGTTGTCATTATGAGGTGCCAATATGAACAAATTAGAACAGGAAGTCTTTGGAAAGATGATCATGGAGCTCAGGTCGCTGTTTCACCGTATGGCAGCAGTTGCCGATGAGTTGCATAAAGAGATTGACCTACCTACCAGTCAGCGGGCAATTCTCGAAAGCCTTAGCCGCCTAGGCCCAAAAACTGTGCCGCAGTTGGCAAACATGCGGCCTGTTTCTCGCCAACACATTCAAATTATCGTAAACCAATTACTGGATAAGAAATTGGTGGAGCTTGTGGCAAATCCTGCACATAGGCGTTCTTCGCTAGTTCAACTTACAAAAAATGGCGCAACCACCTACAAACAATTAAAGCATAGGGAAGCTGAGCTTCTGTCCAAAATCGACTTGCCTGTCAGCGCAACAGATTTAGAAACCACTGTGCAGACAATGGGAACTATCAAAGAGTTTTTCGCCAATGACCAATGGCGAAATCACAAAGAGGCGGATTCCGTCTCGAATCAAGGAGATGTCGTATGAAATATCAATATAAACATTGGGGCAAAGCATTAGCGATGGGAACATTGGCGCTATTCGCCTACGCCTTTATCATCCATGTAGGTTGGAATATGGCCATGCCAGACATCTTTGGCCTGGATCAAATCAGGTTCAAGCCGGCACTCGGGTTAGCACTGCTTGTTGCTGCACTCACTCTGCCGTTCAGTCAACGCAAACGTGGTAACCATGAGTATCGCAGCTCCGAAGTTGTCGAAGGTAAGGCGGCGTGAGCCTTAAGCAGCAATTGATGGCGCAGTTCAAGCGGCCCAGCGGCATGCTGGGCCAGCTTGCTGGCTTCATCATGGCGCATCGCTCCTCGAATATTGAGCGCAATAAGTGGACGCTTGACATACTGGCTCTTAAACCTACAGATCGGGTGCTCGAAATCGGTTACGGCCCAGGCATAGCTTTGGAACAAGCCGCGACCATTGTTACAAAAGGGAAGATTATCGGGGTTGATCACTCAGAAACCATGTTGGTGCAGGCCAGTAACCGAAACAAGGATGCCATCCATAGCAACTGCATGAAATTATATGCTGGGATTTTGGATGCCCTTCCATCCTCTGAACAACCGTTTGATAAAATCTACTCGAACAATGTTGTGCAATTCTGGGATGATCTTATTGCTGAATTTACAAAGCTTAGGAAACTGCTCGCATCTGATGGCCTAATTGCTACGACTTATATGCCACGCCATGCCACGCCGACCAAAGAAGATACCCGGCGTATGGCTGAAAAGATTGAAATAGCATTACAACAATCTGGCTTTAAGCATATCGATGCGATCACTAAGCCCTTTGGCTCCGTAGATGCAGTATGCGTATTGGCAAGCGAACCCAGCAACAGATGAAGCAGTCATTCTTTGAGGGGAAAACATGATGAGTAAGAAACCAAATATGCTAGCCATGCCGGAACCTTGGGATCTTGTAGCGGATGGTTATGCAGATACAACCATGATGATGTTGGCGCAATATGCTGAGGCAGCTATTTCCATCGTGGGCCTTTCAGCAGGGGATAAAGTTCTGGATGTGGCTTGTGGTCCAGGAACAGTTTCGCTGATGGTGGCAGCCCAAGTGGGGTCAGTGCATGCCATCGACTTCTCGGAGCCGATGCTGTCGATTCTCAAACGGAAAATAAACGATGCTGGGTTGGAGAATATCCGGACTCACCACGGTGATGGTCAAGCACTACCGTATGAAAGCAATTATTTTGAAGCTGCATTTTCAATGTTTGGATTAATGTTTTTTCCTAGTCGAAGCAAAGGTTTTTCAGAAATATATCGAACACTAAAATTGGGAGGTCGAGTTGCTGTGAGCAGTTGGGCTCCTGTTGATCAATCTCCTGCCATGCAAATGATGTTCGGTGCTCTGCGAGCTATCAAGCCGGATCTCCCAGAGCCAGAAACAGCTATAGATTCGCTAGAGAACCCTGATGTATTTGAAAAAGAACTTCATGAGGCTGGTTTTCAGGATGTTCACGTTCAACGTGTGCGCAAAGAATTCCCTGTAGAATCAATTCAAGAGTTTTGGAGCGGCATGGTGAAGGGAAGCGCACCAATTACAGTGATGAAAAATGCTATGGGTGAAGAAAAATGGGGCGAGAAAGAGGTTCTGGCAATGGATTATCTGGAAAATTCATTGCCGGCTACACCAACCGCGTTAAGTTCTGATGCGTGGCTGGGAACAGGAACTAAGTGAACTGATTCATTGAAGGTTGCACGGCTGATTTATCGCGTTAAATAATCATAGTTGAATGTCCGCTTTTGGCCGGAAGCAGACGTTCGAAACAATAGGTTCGAGCCACTAAAGGTTCCCCGGACAGGGCTCTAACTAACAGAGACTGGAATTTCCACTTTGGGTGGTGGTCTCAATAGGTGGATGCAATACTTTATCTAAAATGAATGTTCCCTATCAGCCCAATGTGGACCAATTGGGTACCCCGTCGGGGACTTCTCTACGTCGTCGGCTTGCGATGGTAGCGTTAGTAGCTAACATGCGAGCGACGGTCACAACGGCTGCGGGAGGCAAAGATGAATGATGAAGTGCTGGATCATGTGAAGGACAGAAACGTGTGGATGCGCGTGCTGTTTATGTTGTTGTATGCAGCAGTTTATTATGTCGCGGTCATTGTGTTGTCGGCGGTGATTATCGCGCAGTTCCTGTTCGTTGTGGTTACGAGTAGGAAAAACGAGCGCCTTCTTGGACTCGGCGCCCAGCTAAGCGCCTTTATCTACCAGATCATCACCTATCTTACTTATAATACCGACGAGCGGCCTTATCCGTTCCGTGATTGGCCCGAGGCGCAAATGCTGCGGCCAGCCGCTGCCAAGGCGGCAGCAAGTGCATCCCAGGCCTCGGCCCAGCCTGAACAGGCAGCCAAACCCGAACCGGCGGCCAAGCCAGCTCCTGCCGCGAAACCGAAACGGGCACCCGCGCGCAAGAAACCAGCCGCTAAGAAAGCCGAACCTGAACAGTCAGGAACAGAGACCGAAAAATCATAGCCATGTGACGAGGAACCGCAGCAGGTGCCGAGTCCCTGCTAAGGAAGCGCTGATTAATTCAGTGCTTCCGCGCAGCCCACGGATGGGCTGCCAGATCAAGCTCGTAGGTGCTTGATCTGTAAGGAAAGGAAAAACCACGTTTTTTCCTTTACGGTCTGATTTATTGCAGGACGCAATAAATCAGTATCTCCCTAAGATGCTGCGAAAACTCAGACTCGTTGCGCGCTACCCTCCTTCAAGGCGGCGATGCGCGCTTCAATCGGCGGATGCGTGGCGAACAGATGCGCAAAGCCGCCAGACTCGCCATGGATTTTCAGCGCCGCCACCGGGTCCGCAGCCATTCCCTCGTGCTCGTGTTTGGCGGCAAGGGTGCGCTGGGCAAGAGCATCAATTTTTTGCAGGGCGCGGATCATGGGCGCAGCCCCATACACGCGGGCGGCATGGGCATCCGCACGGAACTCGCGCCGGCGAGAGAACCAGCAGATTGGGATCATGGCAAATACCGACAGAATGAATTGCAGCGCCATATAGACCATGAAGCCCATGAAATAATTCCTCTCCATAAACGGGCGGGCAATCATCCGGGCGACGAAATAGACAAAGGTATTCATCAGTCCTTGCAACAGAGTGATGGCCAGCATATCGCCATTGGCCACATGGCCAACCTCGTGTGCCAGTACGGCGCGCACTTCATCGTCCGACAGGTTATTCACCAGACCGGATGAGACAGCCACCATGGAGCGGTTGCGCGTCGGCCCGGTAGCAAAAGCATTCGGTACATCATCCAAATACACCCACACCTCAGGCATGCGTACGCCCGCTTTCCCGGCGAGCTCCTTCACGGCATTAAACACCAGATGCTCCTTAGGCGTCGTGGGTTCAGTTACCTGCTGCATGCGAAACGAACGCTTGACCAGGGTCTTGGACAGCAGCAAGGAAATGAACGCGCCGCCAAAGCCGAAAACCATGGCCCAGGCAAAATCCATGGTGTGCAGGCTGTCCCTGAGGTCGATGCCAAAGGCTGGCAATACGAAATTGATCAGGATGGTGCCTGAGATAACCAGGGTGAAGAAGATGAGAAAGTTGGCAACAATGAGCAAAAAGATGCCTTTCATTGAACGCATGCGGACCTCCGGAGTGTGTCTTGTATCATTGTGGGGTCGGTTAGCGGATATTCAAGCCTTGAAAGCTTGAGCAGATAAGCTTACATATAACCCATGAATGACGAATCCATCACCCCCGAACTCGTCGATCCGGATCAGCAGGGACAGGAAGGCGGTCAGGAACTGCTGCCGGTCAGGAAGATGTTGCCGGATATATTGACCATTCTGCCGCTTGCCAGCCGCCCGCTGTTCCCAGGCCTGATCGTACCTCTTGTCTACGACGATGAGGAATTTATTGGCCAAATCAAGCAACTGGCCGAGCAGGGCCAGGCCCATGTTGGCCTGCTTTTGGTCAAGGACGAGGATGCGCCGTTTACGGCGGAAAATCTGCATCAGGTAGGCGTTGTGGCCAATATCCTGAAAGCAGCCGAGATCCCGGGGCACGGCCTGCACCTGGTCGTTGAATGCCTTGAGCGTTTCCGCGTGGCGTCGTGGGCGAGTGAGCAGGCGCCAGTTCGGGCGCGCGTGCACTACAGCTCCGAGACCTCTTACCGCGACAATGTCGAGCTGCGCGCCTATACAGTGGCCATCATCAACACCATCAAGGAACTGCTCAAGCATAACCCTCTGCATGAGGAGGAGCTGAAGCTGTTTATGTCCCGGTTCAGCGTCGATGAGCCGAACCTCCTGGCCGATTTCGCCGTCAGCCTAACCTCGGCGGACCGGCTGGAATTGCAGCAGGTTCTCGAAACATTCCCGATCTTCGACCGCCTGAAAAAGGCCATGACCCTGCTCAACCGAGAGCTCAACGTCAGTAAGCTGCAAAGCCGCATTCGCAAGAACATCGAGGAGCGCGTATCCGAGCAGCAGCGCCAGTTCTTCCTGCGTGAGCAATTGCACGAAATCAAGCGCGAGCTGGGCATGGAAGAGGACGAAAAGAGCCAGGAGATCAAGCGGTTCCAGGCCAGGCTCAAAGGGCTGAAGCTGACGGAGGAAGCCAAGGCCTGCATTGATGAGGAGGTGCAAAAACTCTCCACCCTCGATCCGTCTTCTCCCGAATACGGCGTATCGCGAAATTATCTGGACTGGCTAACCTGTTTGCCATGGGGCAAATACGGCAAGGATCGGGTGAATATCAAGACGGCAATGCAGGTGCTCAACCGAGACCATGCCGGCCTTGATGATGTAAAAGACCGCATCCTCGAATTTATCGCCGTGGGCATGCGAAAGAAGGAGGTCGGCGGTTCCATCGTGTTGTTCGTCGGACCTCCGGGCGTCGGTAAGACGTCAATTGGCAAAGCCATAGCTGAGGCCGTGGGCCGGCCGTTTTACCGCTTTTCCGTCGGTGGTATGCGCGATGAGGCCGAGATCAAGGGTCACCGGCGCACCTACATCGGTGCCATGCCGGGCAAGATCATTCAGGCGCTCAAGCAGGTAAAGGCGGCCAATCCCGTCATCATGATCGATGAAGTAGACAAGATCGGCACGGATTTCCGTGGCGACCCAGCCTCCGCCCTGCTTGAGGTGCTTGATCCGGAGCAGAACTCCGATTTTCTTGACCATTATCTGGATGTGCGCTTCGATCTGTCGCGTGTAATGTTTTTGCTTACCGCCAACCAGTTGGACACGGTGCCTCCGCCGCTTTTGAACCGGGCCGAGATTATCCACCTGCCCGGCTACATGGGATTCGAGAAATTCGCCATTGGCCGCAAACATTTGTGGCCCAGGCAGTTAAAGGCGCACAGCTTGACGAAGAGCGATGTGCAAGTGACAGACGCGGCGCTCAAGCATCTCATCGAAGACTATGCCCGCGAACCGGGCGTGCGCCTTCTGGAACAGTTGCAGAAGAGGATTCTACGCAAAGCTGCCCGCAAGCTGGCTGAAGATCCGGGTTTGAAAAGTATCCACGTAGGCGTGTCAAACCTTGATGAGTTTGTCGGCAAGCCGCGCTTTCGTGAGGCGATCATGCGCCAGGGTGTGGGTATCACCACGGGGCTTGCATGGACGGCCATGGGTGGGGTCACGCTGACTCTGGAGGCGGTGGTTGCGCATGCCGACCGGCGAGGGTTGAAGCTAACCGGCCATTTGGGGAAGGTGATGCAGGAATCCGCCGAAGCAGCCTACTCCTATATTACCAGCAATCTAGAACGCTTTGGCACGCAAGCGGATTTCTTCGACAAGGCCTTTGTGCATCTGCACGTGCCGGAGGGGGCGGTGCCCAAGGATGGTCCGTCGGCCGGCATCACGATGGCGACGGCATTGCTCTCCCTAGCGCTGAACAAGGCGCCGAAGCCCATTGCCATGACTGGCGAGATGACGCTGACCGGCGAAGTGCTACCCATCGGCGGCGTGCGCGAAAAGCTTTTGGCCGCCAAGCGCCTGGGCATCGGCGAGGTGATCCTGCCGGCCGCCAACGAGCCGGACATGGCCGAATTGCCCGAGGCCGTGCCGGAAGGACTCACAATCCACTATGCCAGGGCCTTCAAGGATGTCGCCCGCATCATGTTCGATGTGCGCATGCGTACGAAGAGGAGCCAAACAGTTAAGGGCGCTTAAGATTTATTGCGTTCGCCCGATCCCGCAAGGGTTGCTATCCTTGCACCAGGAAAGCGCGGCTAGAAACATTGTCGCCACCATCACATTCTCAAACAGGATCTTTCATGGATATGAACTCTTCGATTACGGGGCCAGGGAATAGGTCCAACACTGTACTGCTGGTTTTTGTCGCTTGTCTGATGGCGGCATGTCAAACCGTACCGCATCATGCGGCCCCTAAGGCGGCTGTCTCCGAGAAAGATAAAAAGTCGACAGATGAAATCATGCTGGAACAATACGAGCAGCCGCATGCGATGCACACAGGCGCGCTGACCAGGATTGGCGATATCGCCGCTAAACTGGCGGAAAAACGCGTGATCTATGTCGGTGAGGTGCATGATCAGCCGGCCCACCACCTCAATCAGCTGGAGATTATCAAGGCCGTGTATGAGCGGCATCCGGATGTCGCCATTGGTATGGAGTTCTTCCAGCGGCCGTTTCAGAAGCATCTGGACGCCTATGTGAAAGGTGAGATCAGCGAGCGGGAGATGCTCAAGAAAACGGAATATTTCAATCGCTGGCGGGTGGATTACCGCCAATACCGGCCTGTGCTGGGCTATGCCAGGGAGCATGGCATTCCCCTGGTCGCCCTGGATGTGTCCACCGAATTACGCGTCAAGGCCGGACGGCAAGGTCTGGACAGCTTCAGCGATGAGGAGAAGGCGAAAATTCCCGCCGACATGGACCGGGACAATGAGGAGTACCGTCAATACATTCATGACGCCTTCGATCAATTCCACAAGATGCCGGAAGAGCGCTTTGAGACCTTCCTGCAGGCGCAAATCCTGCGCGAGGAGACCATGGCTGAAAGCATCGTTCTGTATCTTGAGGCCCAGCCTGAGCGCAAGATGATCGTGCTGGCCGGTTTTGGCCACTTTATTTTTGGCGTGGGCGTGCCTGACCGCGTGCAGCGCCGGCAGGCTATGGATGCGGTCAGTGTCATCCAGGGTCTTCCCGGCGAGATTTCCCCGGATATGGCCGATTACGTCCTGTTTACCAAAAAGGTCACATTGCCTAACGCCGGCAAGATGGGCATATGGATGGACGATGCGGGAGGCGGCCTGGGCGTGCGCGTGACGAAGGTCGGCAAAAAAAGCCCGGCGGAAAAGGCGGGCGTGAAAAAGGGCGATCTTCTGATCGTGGTTGACGGCGAGCGGGTGCGGGACGTCGCCGACATCAAGGTGGCCTTGTTGGACAAGCGGGCGGGTGATTTGGTATATGTCAAAGCGAAGCGAAAGGCTATGTTCGGGGCCGAAAAGGAACGGATCTTTGAAGTTACCTTGCAATAGGAACGTTTCGACCGGGTAGATTAATGACCATGATGCAATCCTTCGTGTTGCGGCTGCTGACCGTATCCGCCCTGTTTTGGGCTGCGAACCCCTGCTGGGCGGCTGAGGCCAAAGATGCCCGGCAGCATCTATCTCATGACTTGCAGGTGCGGGTAAGCCCGGATGCAAAAAGTCTCCAGGCGATGGATGCCATCCGTCTCCCAGCCGGCCATGGAGCTGAGCTGGAGTTTGTTCTGCATGCAGGGCTTGATCCGCGGCCGGTTGACCAGGATGTGAGTATCGAGCCGCTTGAGGATGTCAGCATGCATGCTTCAGTTCCATTGGAGCGCTTCCGTCTGACGCTGCCCGAGGGGCGGCATGCGTTCACGATTCGTTATGGCGGTGAAATCCATCACCCCTTGCGCCAGGGCGCGGGCGAATCGCGAAGTTTTCGCACCACTCCCGGCCTGATTACGGATGAGGGCGTGTTTCTTTCCGGGGCCGCCCACTGGTACCCGCAATTCAATGACGATTTGATGACATTTTCCCTCGAGGTGGAGCTGCCGGACGCCTGGACGGCCGTGAGCCAGGGCGTGCGCATGCATGCCGCGAGCCAGTCCGGCGAGCATGGCGGCGTGCGTTGGGAATCGCAGGCGCCTCAGGATGAGATTTATCTGGTGGCGGGCAGGTTTACCGAATATCGCGACAGCCTGGGCGCGGTGCAGGTGCAGGCCTTTTTGCGCCAGCCTGATGCGGCGCTGGCCAAGCGCTATCTCGACGCCAGCATCGGCTATCTGGAAATGTACGGGGCGCTTCTGGGGCCGTATCCCTATGGTAAGTTCGCCCTGGTGGAAAACTTCTGGCAGACGGGCTTCGGCATGCCTTCATTTACCTTGCTCGGTGACAGGATTATTCGCATGCCTTTCATCCTGCAGTCATCCTATCCGCACGAGATTCTGCACAACTGGTGGGGTAACGGCGTGTATGTGGACTATGGCGGCGGCAATTGGAGCGAGGGCCTGACTGCTTATCTGGCTGACCACCTACTCAAGGAACAGCAAGGCAAGGGCGTGCTCCACCGCCGCAATGCCTTGCAGCGCTACGCCAATTTTGTTGACGCCGGAACGGACTTCCCGCTTGGCGAGTTTCGCGGTCGCTTCAGTCCGGCCAGTGAGGCGGTGGGTTATGGCAAGACCATGATGCTGTTTCACGCTCTGCGGCGGCAGATGGGCGATGACGCCTTTATCAAGGCGCTCAGGCGATTTTATCAGGACTATGAGTTCCGCCGTGCATCGTTTGCTAATATTGGAAGTGCGTTTGGCGCGGCCGCCAAGTCGGTGAACTTTGATCAGTGGCTGAAGCGTGCTGGAGCGCCGCGGTTGGCAGTCTCCCATGCGCTCAGCCGCTCTGCGGGCGATGTCTTTGAACTGAGATTCACGCTGGAGCAGGTCCAGGATGGGCCTGCCTTTCATGTTTCCGTCCCTATCGCGGTTACCCTTGAGGGGCTTGATCAGGCATTTCAAACTGAGCTGACCATGCGTGACAAGCTGGCCGATGTCAGGCTCAGCATGCGCAGACGGCCTTTACGCCTGGATATCGATCCGCAGTTCGATGTGTTTCGGCGTCTCTCGCCTGGTGAAATGCCGCCGGCCCTGAGTCAGGTGCAGGGTGCCGCGCATGTGCTGATCCTGTTACCTGCTGATGCTCCGCCACCGATGCTGGATGCTTACCGCCAGTTGGCTGGGAATTGGCGGCAGCGTTATGGTTTGCATGTCGAGATTAAGCTGGACAGCGAGGTGGAGGAGCTGCCGGTTGGCGTGAGCGTGTGGGTGCTTGGCTGGAACAACAGGTTTCTGCCTGACGTGGCAAACGCGCTGCCGACGTATGGCGCTCAGCTGTTGGGACGCGATGGCTTGACCATTGCTGGGGAACGCTTTGCCAGCGATCAGCACAGCCTGGTGTTGACCATGGTCCATCCAGTCGATGAGGGCGCCACGCTCAACTGGTTAGCAGCGCACGATGTGGCCGCCATGCCAGGGCTGGCGCGCAAACTTCCGCACTACGGTAAATACAGCTATCTGGCGTTCAATGGCGATGCACCAGATAATGTGCTCAAGGGACAATGGCCGGTGTTACGATCAGCCCTGACGGTTATGGTGGAGCAGGAAAACGGTGAAATTATAGATGTGACTCGCGCCGAGTTGGAACATCGGCAGGCGCTGATCGGGCCATGATATGAGGCATCAAACCGCGGCCATTCTTGTCATCGGCAACGAAATCCTTTCCGGCCGTACGCATGAGCTGAATGCGCATCTGGCGGCGCAAAGGTTCTTTGACTGGGGATGCCGGCTCCAGGAAATCATTGTGGTGCCTGATGTTGAGTCCCGAATCGTGGCCGCGCTGAATCAGCTTCGCCATGGCTATGACGCCGTGATTACCAGCGGCGGTATCGGGCCGACGCATGATGACATCACCATGCAGGCCGTGGCCGTTGCCTTTGGCGTGCCGTTGCATGAGAACGCCGACATCATCAAGGCCATGATTGAGCGTTTTGGCACTGAAAAGCTCAATTCCGCCCGGCGTCGGATGGCCGTCGTGCCGGAGGGTGCAAAGCTGATTCGCTGCCGCCTCACGCCATCGCCCGGCATCCGGCTTGGAAATGTATACGTGCTGGCCGGCGTGCCGGATATTTTCGCCGACCAGCTTGAAGTGATCGCGCAGGATTTCGGCGGAGAGCCCAGGCTTCGGCGCGAAATTGAAGTGAGCCTGCCGGAATCGCTTTTTGCCAAGGCGCTATCAGATTTGCAGGCTCGCTATTCCGATATTGAAATCGGATCGTATCCCGGCTCCTGCCGGCCACCATACTCCGGCAAGATTTGCCTGAGCGGTAGCGATGCCCAGCGCCTGGATGAAGTCTTCGCCGAGGTGGGGGGAATGATAAAGTCTCTACAGGAAGCGAAAGGCTAAGGCTAGGCAGCCGACCCTAAATTCCATCGCCATAGCCTGTTTGCAGCTCGGAAAAGACGGTGGTGGACAGGTATTTCTCGCCGCCATCGGGAAAAATCACCACGATTTCTGCAGCCTCGCCTTGCCCGGCAAGTCGCTGGCCCAAGCTTAATGCCGCCGCCAATACACAGCCGCATGACTGTCCGGCCAGGACGCCTTCTTCGCTTGCCAGCCGCTGGGTACAGTCATAGGCGTCTTCCGTGCTGACGCCCATCTTCTCGTCATGCACCGAAGCGTCATAAATGCCTGGCACGATGCTGGACTCAATGTGTTTCAGGCCTTCGATGCCATGAAATGGCGAATCAGGTTCGGCGGCAATGACCTGGATATTACTGTTCATTTTTTTCAGATAACGGCCGGTTCCGACCAGGGTGCCCGTGGTGCCAAGGGCGGCGATGAAATGCGTGACGCCACCTTCTGTATCGCGCCAGATCTCCGGCCCGGTTGATTCTTCATGCGCCAGGGCGTTGACCGGGTTGTTGTATTGATCCGGCTTGAAATAGCGCTCCCTCTCCAGTTCATAGATTTCACGGCAATAGACGATGGCGCCGTCCGAGCCCTCCAATGGATCGGAAAACAGGATTTCAGCGCCATAGGCACGGCAGATGCGCTTGCGTTCATCCGACACATTGCCGGGCATCACCAGACGTACCGGATAGCCCATGGCGGCGCCGAGCATGGCGAGTGCGATGCCGGTGTTGCCCGAGGTGGAATCGAGAATAGTCTTGCCTGGCGCCAGCAGGCCGCGCTCCATTCCGTCAAGGATCATCCATTTGGCGGCCCTGTCCTTGACCGATCCGCCAGGATTGAAGCGCTCCAGCTTGGCATGGATGCGCACATTTTCCGGCAAATGTGCCGCGATGCGTTTTAGTTGTAGCTGAGGCGTGTTGCCGATGAGGTCGAGAAGGCCGCTCAATTTACATCCTTTAGTATGTGGTATTAATAATTAACAGTTGAATAATGGGGTATTACCTCGGAGCTGCCAAGGTATTTTATCGGGCAGTCGTCCCGCATGCGCATGTTGCAGCAGAGACTCCCGCAAAGCGGCTGGGTCAACACCTTGCTGGCGTAGCGAGCGTAGCGTCGGTGCTTGGTGGCGCTTGGCCATGCGCTGGCCCCGCTCATCGACAAGCAATCCGTGGTGAATATAAGCCGGGCTGGGCAATTTCAACAGGGCCTGGAGCAAGCGGTGGATGCCGGTGCTGGCCTCAAGATCGGCACCGCGTATGACATGGGTGATGTTCTGCTCAGCGTCATCCACGCTCACGGCCAGGTGGTAGCTGATGCCAATATCCTTGCGGCCAAGCACGACGTCGCCATGCGCGTGCGAACGTACGGGAAAATGATGACCCTTGCCATCCCGCCAGCTGATATCCCTGCCCACAAGGTCTAAGGCCTTGGCGATATTGAGACGCCAGGCAAAGGCGTCATTCCTGGCTCGATGCTCATCCGGGGGATACGCCCGCTGTCGGCAGGTGCCGGGATAGGGATCGGCGCTATCCTCTTGATGCGGTGCGACTCCCATGCGGGCGATTTCAGCCTGGATTTGCTTGCGCGTGCAAAAACAGGGGTAGAGCACGCCCATGTCCTTAAGCGAGTCCAGCGCCCGGTGATAGGCTGGCAGGCGCTGGCTTTGCAGGGTGGGCTCCGCCTGCCAATGCAGGCCAAGCCAGCGTAAATCTTCCAGCATGTCGTCGATAAAGCCTTGGCGGCAACGGGTGTGATCGATGTCTTCGATGCGCAACAGCAAGCTGGCATGGTGTTGCTCGGCCCACTGCTGGCACACAAGCGCGGAATAAGCATTGCCGACATGCAGGTGTCCGGTGGGGCTTGGGGCGAAGCGCGTGCGCAGCATGTGAGTGATCTTACCAAAATGATCGTTTGTTGGTGATGTGGATGTCGTGCTTATATAACATGGGGGCGTGAATGTGATTGCAAGATCGATAGCGCTCGGCCTCTATTTGACTCTGACCGCTTCCGCTTGGGCTGCCGATCCAGGCCTGCCCGCCGATTACTGGCAAACGCCGATCCCGTCGCAGGGCGAGCCGCCGGCCTGGCATGCACTGGAAGTTGATCTGCGGCCCGAGGCCTGCGCCCAGTGCCACAGCGAGCAGTTTGAAGCCTGGAAAAAGAGTTTTCATGCCCACGCCTATTCGCCCGGGCTGGCTGGTCAATATCCCGGGCTTGGCTTGCACGAGGCCAACAATAGCTGCCAAACCTGCCATGGACCTCTGTCCGAGCAGCGTTTATCGGCATCGGAGCCGTGGAACGAGTCCTTGGTGACGTTTGCCGATAGTCCACCCGCGTCCAGCCTGATGCACAAATCCAGTGCGGCTCAACTGAGGCGCGCCGGCGTGTCTTGCGCCGTATGCCATGTGCGCGGCTGGCAACGCTTCGGTCCGCCGCCGCGTGATTCGGGCGCCACGGGTAAGATCGACGGGCCGATCCACGGCGGCTTCACCGCGACGAATGCGTTTGAGCAAGCCGGCTTTTGCGCCCCATGCCATCAATTTCCGCAGTCCTACGCCTCGGAGGCGTTGAATGGAAAGCCGCTGGAAAACACGGTGTTTGAGTGGCGACAGAGTTCTTTCGCAGCCCAGGGAATCAGCTGCCAGAACTGCCACATGCCGGACCGGCAACACGCCTTTAAGGGCATCCACGATGCTGAAATGGTGCGTTCTGGTATGTTGTTTTCCAGTTCCTCGGAGCAGGGCAAGGCGCTATGGCAAATTACATCCAGCCATATCGGCCACGCATTTCCCACTTACGTGACGCCTCGGATAGAAATTCAGGCGCAGGCATTGGATGCTAAAGGCGTCAAACTGGCCGAGCGGCAGTGGGTCATCAACCGCGAGGTGTCGTCGAGCGGCGGCTGGCATGAGGTCAGCGATACGCGGCTCATGCCCGGTGAAACGCGCGGTTATTCCATTGATGCGCCAGCCGGCGCAAGCAAGGTGCGCTTTGAGGCATGGGTGGAGCCGGATTATTTTTATATCGGCGTCTACCGGCAGCTGCTGGCTGGCAATATGCAGCCGGAGGCCAGGTTGCGCATCGAGCAGGCCCTGGAACGCGCCTTAGCGGCCCGCTACCTTTTGCGCGCGGATGACTTGGCTGTGGTCGGAAGCAGGCGGCAGAATTAAGGGCTGGCCCTCCTGCATGCGTTCCGGGCGCAACAAAATCCAGATTTCATCACCCTCTTCAAACACGAGGCCGTCATGCACGATCAAACGCTGGCCCGAGCGCGCAATAGCCATCGGCTGCACGCCATGCGGGATGCGGGCATCCGCCAGGCGATTACCTATCAGACTTGAGCCTGGCTCCACTACGCGCACCTCGTGGATAAGCCGCTTGCGGTAAGCCTGGTCGTTCCAGTAAGTATACTGATAGGGCTTTCCGAAGAGGCGCTTGGCCTGCAATTGGTGCATCAGGCGTGAATGTTTTTCCTCATCGCCTTCTTGCAGGGCCACATAGACTTCGGGAACGTTGAATTCTTCATGCACGAGTTTGGCGATCAGCAGGTTGTGATCCGATGAGCCTGTCATCACCAACGCGGCCCGCACCTCCTCGGCATGGACGATTGCCATGACCAACGGATCAAGGGCATTGCCACGCACTGCCACGTGGCCGTTGCGTTGCAGATTGGCCACGACTTCGGCGTTCAGGTCGATAAAACGGACTTCGCGGTCTTCACTCAATACGCGGCCCATCTCAGCGCCGATCTGTCCGCCGCCGATGATGAGCAGCGTGCGATCGTCGCCGCCCGTGACCTTGAGCCACTTGCTGAGAGGTTCAGCCAGCAGTCCATACACCAGTACGGAAGCGATAATGACGATATACACCAGCGACAGCAGCGTCTCTCCGCCGGCCACGCCTTGCTCGGTCAGCACCAGGCTGAACATGGATGCAATAGCGGCCGCGATGACGCCTCTGGGCGCCATGCAGCCAAGGTAGAGTATCTGTCGGCGCGGCAAGCCGGTCGCGATGGATGAAAGCCAGGCCGCGGCCGGGCGGGCAAAAACGAAGAGCAGCGCAAACACGGCAAGACCGATGTCAAGATTGTAAGTCAGGAGTGGTAGATACAGGTTGGCGGCCAGCAGCACGAACAGCACGCTCACGAGCAGTACCGACATGCTGGCCTTGAAATGCTTTAGTCGTTGCAGGTCGGGGAGATCGCGTTTTTGCAGGATCATGCCGGCCACCAGCGCGGCAAGCAGGCCCGCTTGGGCGGAAAGGCTCTCGGCCAAGGCGTAAAGCGCCCAGGCGCCGGCCAGGGTGGTAATCGTCCTGAGCTCAGGATCTTTCAGGCGATTGGCGGACAGAGCGTGTGAGAGCGCAACGCCACCCAGCCAGCCCACGGCAATGCCGGCGAAAAGTTTGTAAAGCATGATCTGCAACAAGGCGGCCAGGGTTGATGCCGGAGACAGCACGATTTGCAGCATGACAATGGCGATAATGGCGCCGATGGCATCGACCAGCATGGCCTCGCCGGTCAGGATATGGCGGATTTCACGGTCGAGCCTGGTTTGTCGCAACAGGGGCAAAATGACCGTGGGGCCGCCGATGGCCGTTAACGCGCCAAACAGCATGGCCATCGGCCAATCCAGGTCGGTGAGCAGATGCACCGCGCCGCCGCCAATGACGACCGTGGCCAAGGGGCCGAGGATCACAAGCCGGCCAACGATACGGCTGTACTCCTTAAGCGACTTGAGGTTCAGGTTTAGCCCGCCCTCGAACAGGATGATGGCCAGGCCCAGTTCGATCAGCGTATGTAGAGCCGGCTGCACATGCTCGACGTGGATCACATGGATACCAAAGGGCCCCAACAGCATGCCGAACAGCAGCCACAGCAGAATTGTGGGCAGTCGAGAACGCACGGCGATGATCTGCGCCACTACGGCAACGATGACCGCGATGACGAAGACGGTCATCGGCTTGTCGAGCATATGCTCAATCATCCCGCGAGCATGCATGCTCGCCGCCATGCCGGCAAGCCGCCTATAAGGAGATTCTGTGCAACCTCATCCAAAACACGATCCAGCTTGGAACCCCGTCAGAAAACGCGACGCATGAATAGGGAAAAACACGAAGTGCTTTCGCAAAGATCGTCAGTCGCACCAAGCCGTTGAGCTCCTGGATAGCTTGGTGCGCCAATTGATGATATCGCCTTCAAGCCATGCGAAAGAAAAGCATTGCATGGCCAGGGAGCCGACGCTATCGTTCGCGCCGAACCAATAGATAGAACAAATAGATAGAGGTAATTAGAGCAGTCATGCCTTTGACGACGGATCAGAAGAGCGAAGTAATCGAGAAGTTTAAACGTGCTGATGGCGACACAGGTTCGCCGGAAGTGCAAGTGGCTTTACTTAGTGAGCGCATCAATCATGTGGGCGATCACTGCAAGGCCAATCCCAAAGACGTGCATTCGCGCGGCGGTTTGCTGAAAATGGTCGGCACCCGAAGAAACTTGTTGAAATTTATTAAATCCAAGGATTTTGACCGTTACCGTAGCCTGATTGAAACCCTCGGTTTACGACGCTAATCAGTATAATCCCGGCCGCGATTTTGCGGCCGCTTTTTCGTTTTTCCGTGTCTGCCGGAGTTGCCTCGAAAAGGTGAAGTGAATGTTTGATATCAAAACCCAATCCACCACGTTCGGTGGACGAGAACTCCAATTACAAACCGGCCAAATAGCCCGTCAGGCGGACGGCGCAGTTCGCATCCAATATGGGGACGTCGTGATTCTGGTTGCGGCATGCGCATCCAAAAAACCACTAACCGGCGTGGATTTCATGCCGCTTACGGTGCATTACCAGGAAAAGACCTATGCCGCCGGGCGCTTTCTCGGCGGATTCTTCAAGCGCGAGGGCCGTCCATCCGAGAAGGAAACGCTGACCTGCCGCTTGATTGACCGGCCCATCCGGCCGCTATTTCCCAAGGGCTATTTCCACGAAACCCTGGTGGTAGCCACGGTTATTTCCGCTGATGAGGACAACAACCCCGATATCGTCGCCATCAATGGCACCTCGGCGGCGTTGGCTATTTCCGGCGTGCCGTTCCAGGGGCCGATTGGCGCGGCCCGGGTTGGCTACATTAACGGCGAATTCGTGCTCAATCCTACCTACGAACAGATGCTGGACTCTCAGCTCGATCTGGTCATGGCCGGCACCAAGGACGCTGTGTTGATGGTCGAATCGGAAGCCAAGGAACTGTCCGAAGAGATCATGCTCGACGCCGTGATCTTTGGCCATGAAGGCATCAAGCCGGTGATCGAAGCCATTGAGGCCCTGGCCCGTGATGTGGGCAAAGAGCCGATGGCCGTGGAGATCGCCGGTGGCGATGAAGTGCAGCAGGCCGTCAACGCCGCCTACGAAGCTGAGCTGCGCGGCGCCTATGCCATAACAGACAAGCAGGCGCGGGCTACCCGCCTGGAAGAGTTGCGTATTCAGGCGGTGGAGCGTCTGACTGGTGAAGCCGGCCAGTTCGAGGAAAACGACGTGGCACACGCCATGAAGGGTCTGGAAAAAAGCATCGTGCGGCGAGCTATTATCGAAGGCAAGCCCCGCATTGATGGTCGTTCCACCACCGATGTGCGCCAGATTGATTGCCAGGTTGGCGTGCTTCCCCGCACGCATGGCTCAGCCCTCTTTACTCGCGGCGAGACCCAGGCGCTGGTAACCGTCACCCTTGGCACCGAATCCGATCGGCAAATGACGGAGAGCCTGGAGGGTGTGGCCAAGCAGCGCTTCATGCTGCACTACAATTTCCCACCATATAGCGTAGGGGAAGTGCGCCGTATGGGCCCACCGGGACGGCGTGAAATAGGTCATGGCAAGCTGGCCAAGCGCGGCGTCGAGGCAGTGCTGCCTTCCGTTGAGGATTTTGGCTACGCCATTCGCGCCGTTTCCGAGATTACCGAGTCCAACGGCTCCTCGTCCATGGCCAGCGTTTGCGGTTCTTCGCTGGCAATGATGGACGCGGGCGTGCCGCTCAAGCGGCCGGTTGCGGGCATTGCCATGGGTCTGATCCTGGAGAAGGATGGCCATGCCGTGCTTTCGGATATTCTTGGCGACGAGGACCATCTCGGCGACATGGATTTCAAGGTTGCCGGCACCAGCGAGGGCGTCACTACCTTCCAGCTTGATATCAAGATTGCCGGACTGACGCGCGACATCATGCGTGAGGCCCTGGCTCAGGCGCAGGGTGGGCGCTTGCACATCCTTGGTGAGATGGCCAAGTCGATCACTGAGGCTCGGAGCGAGATGTCCGAACACGCGCCACGGTTGTTCAGCATGAAGATCAAGACGGACAAGATTCGCGATGTAATTGGGCCGGGTGGCAAGATGATCCGCTCCATCGTTGAGGAAACCGGCGCCAAGATCGATATCGAGGATGACGGTACGGTGAAAATCTTCGCCGTCAACGAAGCTGCGGGAAAAGATGCGCGTCAACGCATTGAGGACATCGTGGCCGAGGTCGAGGTGGGCCGCGTCTACAAGGGCAAGGTCGTGCGTCTGATGGACTTTGGCGCTTTCGTGAGTATCACACCAAACACCGACGGCCTTGTGCATATCTCGCAGATCGCCAAGCATCGGGTGGAAAAGGTGGCTGACGAACTTTCCGAAGGCCAGGAAGTGCGTGTGAAGGTGCTCGACGTGGACAACAACGGACGTATTCGCTTGTCGATGAAAGCGCTTCTGGAAGAAGAGGTTGAAGCTTAGACCTGATCCAGCGTAAATCGTGTGAATTCAAGAGGCGGGCTTGCCCGCCTCTGTTTTTTTCGGGGTAAGGATGTCGGAAGCTTCCATCGTTGAAACCCAGATTGAGCAGGGCCCCTTGGCCATCAGCCATGCCATGCCCGAGGCGCAATGCGTGGCCCTTGGCATTTTCATTAATGTCGGCAGCCGCGATGAGGCGGAATCCGAGGCTGGCATCGCGCATGCGCTCGAGCACATGCTGTTCAAGGGCACGGAGAATCATAACGTGCGCGCCCTGAGCGAGATTCTGGACACGCTCGGCGGAAGTGCCAATGCCTTTACCGGCAGGGAGCGCACCTGCTTTTATCTGTGCACGCTGCATGAAGACTGGCGTCAGGGGCTGGATGTCCTGCTGGATATGCTTCTCCGCGCTACTTTGCCCGAAGACGAATGGCAACGTGAGCGCGGCGTGATTTATTCCGAGATAGGCATGGTGGAGGATACGCCCGATGAGTGGGCCCTGGATCAGCATTTGCAGGCGCTATTTCCGGGCTCATCCGTAGGCAGGCCCACGCTGGGAAGCCGGGACAGTCTTGCCGGCATCACACGGGCGCGCTTGCGGGGTTATCTTGAGAGCCACTATCGGCCGCCGCGGCTGCTGCTGGCCGCTGCTGGCCGCATTGTTCATGAGGAACTGGTGGACGCTTTATCCGGGCGGGTTTGGCCACAGGCCGTAGCTATCCCGGACAGGCCAGCATGTGAAAGGGCCGCGGGTTTGCAGCTGTTGCCACGTGACATCGAGCAAGCCTATATCACGCTGTCCTTTCCCGGCCTGAGCCTGACTGACAGAGACAGGCAGATCGCCTGGGCGGCCAACCAGATGTTGGGTGGCGGCCTGAGCTCGCGCCTGTTTCGCACGGTGCGCGAGGAGAGGGGCTTGGCATATAGCGTCGATTCCAGCCTGTTCAGCTTGAGTGATAACGGCATGTGGACGATAAGCTGCGCCACCGACCCGGCTAAGTTGTCCGCCTGCATCCAGGCCATTGAGCAGACGCTTGGCGAGTTTTCCGCCTGCAAGACCGAAGCCGGTGAATTGGACCGCGCCTTGCGCCAGTTGCAGGTGCAGATGCGCATGAGCATGGACTCGGTGGAGAGCCAGATGCTGCGCCTGGCGGCCCGTTTCGATGAGCAGGCCGTAAAGCCGGTTTCACATTGGGTGGACGAGGTCGGCAAGGTAGAAGCCGGGCAGGTGGATGGCTGGAAGGCCGAGCGTCTTGCCGCCGCGCCATTATGGAGCATATGCGGACCAGCCGCGGCGCTGAAGAAAGCCGAACGATATTTGCACCACTAAGCCCGCCCCTATACATTCCTGCCACCATGTGGCGCACTATCAAAGAAGATATCTCGATCGTTTTCGACCGCGATCCAGCAGCGCGTACGGTGTGGGAGGCATTGACCTGCTATCCCGGCCTGCATGCCATCTGGATACATCGCATCACCCACTGGTTATGGCAAAGGCGGCTGATGTGGCTGGGCCGTTTTATTTCCCATATCGGTCGTTGGCTGACTGGTATTGAAATACATCCTGGCGCACAGGTGGGCCGCCGCTTCTTTATCGACCATGGTATGGGCGTGGTGATCGGTGAAACTACCGAAATTGGCGATGACGTAACGCTATATCACGGTGTAACCCTGGGAGGTACGACTTGGGAGAAGACCAAGCGCCACCCGACGTTGAAGGATGGCGTGATTGTCGGCACCGGCGCCAAGGTGCTCGGCCCCATTACCATTGGCGAACATTCACGCATCGGCGCCAATTCAGTGGTGTTCAGCGATGTGCCGCCGCATTCGACGGTGGTCGGCATTCCAGGCAAGGTGGTCAGCGTGGTGGAGACGATCGTCGACGGTAAGGTGAATCTCGATCATCACATGATGCCTGACCCGGTGGCCAGGGTGGTGGAACACATACTTCATCTCGTCGATGACGTTAATGCGCGCGTCGATGCCCTGCAGCAGGGAAAGAAACAGGAAGATCCGAAAGTGGGAGAGGATATCAAAAAGGAGCACGAGGCCATCGACCGCTTCCTCGGTGGTGGCGGTATCTAGGCCGAGCTAAATACTTGACTAAAAGAGTCGGACTTTATACTCTGGCCGGCTAATGACTATTTAGCCGTTCCATATCTTGGAGATGAGGATGGCGTGCAGGAGCGAATATGCGATTAACCACCAAGGGACAATATGCCGTATCGGCTATGCTCGATCTGGCCAGTTTCCAGAATAAGGGGCCGGTTACCCTGGCGGCCATCTCCGAGAGACAATACATATCGCTTTCCTATCTTGAGCAGCTTTTCAGACGCTTGCGTGAAAACGGTCTTGTTCGCTCAGTGCGCGGGCCCGGCGGCGGTTATTTGCTCAACCGATCAGCCAAGGAAATCTTTATATCGGAAGTCATTACAGCCGTGGACGAGCCCATTCGCACGACGCTGTGCAGCGAGGGCACGCGTGGCTGCCGCAATGGTAGCCGTTGCGCGGCGCACGAGCTGTGGACGGCGCTTGGGCATCACATCTACCGATTCCTTGATGTAGTCAGCCTGGATGACGTTCAGAACAAGCGTGTGGACGTGAGTAGCGTGGAACTGGCGCCGGCGGATGGTTACGGCGCTACAAACGTGCAGAAGGTCGATGACCGCATTGCAGCGGTATCTTGACTTTAATGCCACCTGCCCTCCCGTCGAAGCCAGCATTTCCGCCTGGAATGAGGCGGTAAGACAGGCGGCTGGCAACGCCTCCAGCATCCATTGGGCGGGCAGGTCGGCCCGCCGCATGCTCGACGATGCACGTGATGAATTTTCCGCATACATTGGAGCAGATTCCGACGACGTGGTGTTCACCTCCGGCGGTACGGAAAGCAATAATATGGCGATCCATGGCTGGCTGGCGGGTAAAGCTCCTGGAAAGATTGTCGCCTCAGCCATCGAACACCCTTCCGTGTTTAAACCCCTGGAACGCTATGCGTTGAATGGCTGGGATCTGGCTTTAATCCCGCCAGACGAAGATGGCGTGGTGTGCGCCGATGCATTCATCGATGCGTTGAATGACGATACCCGTCTGGCATGTTTGATGGCGGCCAACAATGAGACCGGGGCTGTACAAGCGGTGGCGGATGTGGGGTCTGTATGCAAGGCAAGGAATATCCCACTTCTGGTCGACGCCGTGCAGCTGTTGGGTAAAGCGCCGCTGGATGTCTCCGGCTGGCAGGCTGACTTCGTTTCGTTCTCCGCTCACAAGATTGGCGGCCCCAAGGGCGTGGGTGCGCTGGTGCTTGATCGCACCCGTGCTTTGCAGCCCCTCACATGCGGCGGCGGCCAGGAGCGCGGTCGGCGTCCCGGCACAGAGAACGTGCCAGGCGTGGCGGGCTTTGCCGCTGCTCTGGGCGTGCTGGATTTCAGCCAAGTTGAATCCGTTCGTGATGGGTTTGAGGCTCGCTTGCTCGAACGCGTGGCGGGCGCGCACATTTTCTCGCGTGATGCGCACCGCCTGGCCAATACAAGCATGTTTAGCCTGCCGGATATCGACGGTGAGACCTTGCTGATGCAGCTGGATCTTGCGGGATTTGCCGTGGCGTCCGGCTCGGCCTGCTCATCAGGCCTACGTTCGGTTTCGCACGTGTTGATGGCCATGGGCTGTTCCGAGGAAATCGCGCGCAACAGCGTGCGGGTCAGCTTTGGCCCCGGCAACACGCTTGACGATGCGGATGCGTTGCTGGGTGAACTGGCCACGATACGTGAGCGCCTGCTGGCCATGGCCGGGTCGGGTTCCTTTCCCAGGGTGGATCAGTGAAAGAAGAGCACAGCGACTTACTGGCCGATATCAACCTGACCGCGGCTGCCCAGCGGCGATTGCAGGTCGCCATCGCTGAACAAGGCGGGGCTTGCAACGGCGTGCGCATCAGCGTGAAGCCTGGCGGCTGCTCCGGCTTTGAATATGTGATGGATTATGACGCAGCGCCGCAATCAGGCGACTATGTGCGCCAGTTCGATGGCTTCTCCGTATATATCGACACCAGCTCTTACCAGGTGCTGGAGGGGCTCGTGCTGGACTATGAAGAGGGCATGCTGGCCTCGGGTTTCTCTTTCTCCAATCCCAACAAAAAGGGAGAGTGTGGTTGCGGCGCTTCTTTTTACGTATGATCGCCCAGCACATGCAAATTCAGTAGGGGGAAACGTGCCAAAAATTACCTTCTTGCCGGCAAACAAAGCCTATGAAGTGGAGTTCGGCGCTACTGTTCTGGAAGCCGCCATGGAGCATGAGCTTCCCCTGGAACATGCATGCGACGCGTCATTGGCCTGCGCCACGTGCCAGGTGTATGTGATTGAGGGCGGCGATGATTTGGAGCCGATATCCGAGGAAGAGGAAGACCTCCTTGATTCCGCCTGGGAGGTAAGGGAAACCTCCCGGCTTGGCTGTCAGGTGGTGATCACCGACGATATCGTGGTGGAAATTCCCGCCAGAACCGGCAACGACGGTTCCGAGCAGGAGAGTTCAGCGGCATCCTAAAGCCTGGGGAGGAGTTTCATGTCTAACTTTGTGTTGTTATCTATTTCAGGGCGTGATCGTCCGGGCATTGTGCGGGATGTCGCCGAGGCCCTGCTGGGCATTCAGGCGAATATCGAGGATTCATCCATGACCGCCCTGCGCGGCAGGTTCACCATGATGCTGATCGTAGGTCTTCCTGAAGAAGGCAGTCTGGCCGCCCTGCGCGCCGCGCTAGCCGATCTTGAGCAGCGAACGGGTCTTACTCTTCAATCGCAAGCCCTTAGCGATGAGGAAGTGCAGGCGCGGGCGCCCACGCCTGATTGCGTGGTAACGGTCAGCGGGGCGGACAAGCCCGGGATCGTGCATGCCGTGGCCGAGTGTCTTGGGGCAGAGTCGATTTCCATTGTCGATCTCTCTACACGCACCATGGAAGCCGAGGGCGATGAGATGTACATGATGGCCCTGGAAGTGTGTGCGGGTGAGCAGGTTGATGCGCTGACCGCCAAACTGGCCGACATTTCGCGTCGCATCCATGTTGATATCGAAGTGCATAAGCTGGAAACGAATATTATCTGAACCCGCCTGATCCCAGGTTAATCGAGGCATTATGCCGGTCAAGTCCCTCATCACCCTGCCCGACCCGCGTTTGCGGCAGCTTGCCGCACCGATTGACCAATTTAACGCTGCGCTGGCCGAATTGATGCAGGACATGACCGACACGATGATCGCGGGCCCCGGCGGTGTGGGGTTGGCGGCGTCGCAGATTGGCGAAAGTGCGCGCGCCGTGGTGGTAGATTGCAGCCGGTCGCAACGGCCGTGCCGCAATCATGGAATGCTTTGTTTGATCAATCCGGAAATCACGGCGTTAAGCGAAGGCAAGGCTCTGGGCCGGGAAGGCTGCCTGTCGGTGCCTGAATGGGTGGGCATGGTGCCGCGCGCCCGCCGGATTACCGTGAACTATCAAAGCATGGATGGGCAACGTCTTAGCCTGAGCGCCGCCGGTTTTGAGGCGCGGGTGATCCAGCATGAGGTTGATCATTTGAACGGCAAGCTATTCATCGACCGCGTCGTGTCGGTGCATGACCTTGTTCGCCGCATGGACATTTAGGGAGATGCTGATTTATTGCGTCCTGCAATAAATCAGAACGTAAAGGAAAAAACGTGGTTTCCCCTTTGCTTGCGCATCAAGCACTTGCGGGCTTGATTTGGCAGCCCGTCCGTGGGCTGCGCAGAAGCACTGAATGAATCAGCGCATCCTTAGCGCCGACGGGAAAGCCGCGAGCATTGCAAATGAGACTATTTCCTCTGAAGGCCCAGGCGTTCGATGGCCTGCATGGTTTTCGACAGGCTGTTTTCAGACAAATGCAAAAAAATCTCTTTAAGCGGCGGATGCGCCTGCATGGCTACGCTGAGCGAGCTGATAGGCATGTGAAGCACGGTTACGTCCGTTTCGGCCAGCACATCGGCTACGGCGGCGCTTTCCTTCAACGCGGCTAGCGTGCCCAGAAGCTGATTGGCCTCCAGTTGCTCCAGAACATAATCCACCCCATGGCCGTCGGTGACCTGCGTATACGCATTGCCGGAGACCAGGAGCAACAGCTCCGTGATGGGCTGGCCGGCCTTGATGATCAGCGCCCCTGCTTGGTGTTGGCGGATTTCGGCCGCCCTAGCGAGATGCTTACGGATGGCCAAGGGCGGGGAGCACAGCATGGCGTGGTTGGAGATCATCGATATCCGTTGTCGATTTTCCTCTTCAAATAGCTCTTTTTGCTCCACTTTGGGGTGCTGAAGAAAAAACTTCAGCAGTTGCTTGCGGGGCAGATCAAACACTGTGCTGTTCCGGTTGGCGATAGCGTCGGAGGTATGTGGCCTGCCTTCAAGAAAATCACTGATTCCCACCACATTTCCGCGATGAATAAGGTCCAGGAGCACTGACTTGTCGCCATTCCTACTGGGCAGCATGAGGGCAAGCTCGCCGTCGAGTACGAGGTACGCCTTGCTACTGTCGCCCTTGCGAAACAGGTACCTGCTTTCGCGCAGGCGTAATTGTGAGCCGAGGCCGCTGAACATGCCTTTCCCCACCATTTCCATGAAGGGGGATGCATTATTGGGCTCATCATGGTTGGCGTCGATCTTACCAATATGAGGATGCTCGCGGCTCAGCTTCTCAGCGGCGGCGAGATCACCCTGTTCACTTAGCACATGGTGTAGCTGGCGCAGAACTTCAGTAGCAGTGGTTTCCTTTTCGGTTTGCAGCAGAATTTCAGCGTAGCGACGCAGGAAGCCTGCGTTTTTAGGGTAAATGCGCACCAGGTCGGCATAGACCTGTTCCGGATCCTGCTCAGAATTGCTCATATCCCTTCTTTCTCTCCCTTACGCTCAAAACGACGGTCGCGATTTTGCCTACCAGTATTACACCGCATGTGGCCTCCACACTCAATAAGAGGTAATGCAGTCCAAATTATTCGGTGATTGCACATGCCATGGATGCGTGGCACCGTTTCACACCATGCGACGCATTGAGCGTGCAACACGACTCCCCCTGGTGGCGCGACGCTTGTTGGCCTTGCTGTTTGGCTTGGCGCTACCCCTCAATGTCTGCTTGGCCGTGGCCAAGGATCAGACCATTCATGGTATGCGGTTGTGGACGGCTCCGGACCATACGCGCCTGGTTCTCGATCTGACCGGTCCGGTAAAATACAATCTTTTCCGCCTGAATAACCCCGAGCGCGTGGTGATCGACATCGACCATGTTCGCATGCAGGCCGACCCTGATGCCCTGGCTCTGCCCGATCCCGTCGTGCGCTCCGTCCGGCATGGCGAGCTCAAGCCAGGGGTGATGCGCGTCGTGCTTGATGTCAAGGAGGCCGTGCAACCACGCTCATTTCTGCTCAAGCCCATGCAGGGCAAACCACATCGCCTGGTGGTCGATCTTTTGCGCCAGGAATCAACGCCGCATGCCGTGATCACTTCTGATGACATGCTGGCGGGCAAGCAGGTGGTCATTGCCATTGATGCCGGCCATGGCGGCGAAGATCCGGGCGCGGTCGGCCGTGGCGGCCTGAAGGAAAAGACGGTGACGCTGGCGGTGGCCAAAGCGCTGACCAAGGCCATCGATGCCGCCCCAGGCATACGCGCGGTGTTGATCCGCAAGGGCGATTACTTCGTGCCATTGGGCAAGCGCGTGGCTCTGGCGCGCAAGGCCAAGGCCGATTTGATGATCAGCATTCATGCCGATGCCGTGAAGAACCGCCATGTGGCCGGAGCCTCGGCCTATACCTTGTCGGAGAAAGGTGCGTCCGACCGCATGACCAAGCTGCTGGCCGATAAAGAAAACGCTTCCGACGCCATCGGCGGGGCCATGCCCGATGAAGTGCCCGACCCGGTGGTCAACAGTATTCTGGCTGACCTGATCAAGCGCGATAGCGTCAACAACGCCCTGCTTTTGGCCGAGGAAATCCTTGTCGAGCTTGGCGGCGTCGTGCCATTGAAATACAAAACACCCAAGCGGGCGCGCTTCGTGGTGCTGGGAGCGCCTGAAATTCCCTCGGTGCTTGTCGAACTGGACTACATCTCCAACCCCACCCGCGAGCGCAAGTTGCGTAGCAGCAAGTATCAGCAACAACTCGCATCGGGATTATTGGCGGCCAGTGAGAATTACCTGCGCCGGCAGGGCCTGTTGGCCAGAAAAACTCCTTCCTATCACGTTGTGCGCCGAGGCGAGAGCTGGTGGAGCATCGCCAAGCGCTATGGCGTCAGCATGTCGAATCTGCGCTCGGTCAATAGCATGAATCGCGCTGATATGTTGCGCGTCGGGGACAGGCTGCGATTGCCCCAGACTTGAACACGCCTTCGACGACAAATTCCAAACAGCTCTATCTTCGCCTCTTAACCTGGCTTAAGCCCTACCGAGCACGAATGGGTGTGGCCATGGCCTGCATGGTGGTGCTGGGCGCATGCACGGCGGCCATGGCCTGGCTATTGCAGCCGGCTCTGGACGAGGCCCTTTCGGGCAAGGATCTGAGCTTCATCTATATGCTACCGGCGATCGTCATCGGATTGTATGTGGTCAAGGGCGGTGCTTATTACGGCCAGGCCTATCTGATGGCCCATATCGGCCAGAAGATTATTTTTGATATGCGCAAGGCGCTGTACGCGCATCTAACCAATCAATCGCTGAACTTTTTTGCCCATCGTAAAACCGGCGAGCTACTGGCCCGCATGAGTTACGATGTCAGCCTGGTGCAGGCGTCCGTATCCACAGCGGTGACCGCCCTGATGCGCGACAGCATGACGATTGTTTTTCTCACGGCCGTCATATTTATGCGCGACTGGCTACTGGCTCTGATCGCTATGATCGTGTTTCCATTGATTGTATATCCCATCGCCCGCTTCGGCCGCCGACTGCGTAGCGCCAGCAGCGCGGGCCAGGCATCGATGGGTGAGGTGACCACCCTGGTGGAGGAGACCGTCAGCGGCATTCGCGTGGTTAAGGCCTTTGGTATGGAAGACTATGAGCGCGGACGTTTTCATGCGCGCGTGCTGGAGCTGTTCCAGCATCAGATGCGGGTCCTTCGTGTGCAGGCCCTGTCATTTCCGATCATGGAGCTGTTGGCCGGGTTCGGTATAGCAGGCGTGTTGTTCTACGGCAGTCTGCAAGTGGCCCATGGTGAAACGACTGCCGGTACGCTGATGTCGTTTCTGGCCGCCATGATCATGCTGTATGAACCGGTCAAGCGGTTGTCGCGAGTCAATAACGACATCCAGCAAGGGCTGGCGGCGGCCGAGCGCCTGTATGAAGTGCTGGATGAAGCCCCCGATATTGTTGATGCGTCAGATGCTGTTGAGCTGCCGCCCTTCCAAAGTCGGATTGCTTTCGAGCATGTCGGGCTGACCTATCCAGGCACGGATAGGCCAGTGCTGGGGGATGTGGATTTCGATGTGGGCTTTGGCGATGTTGTAGCTTTGGTGGGAAGAAGCGGGGCGGGCAAGAGCTCGCTGGCCAATCTGGTGCCGCGCTTCATTGATGTGAGTGAGGGCCGGGTCACCTTCGACGGCAGGGATATTCGCCAGGCGACTCAGGCATCGCTCCGGCGCAATATCGCCGTGGTCACCCAGGAGGTGATCCTGTTCAACGATACCGTGCTGAGCAACATCGCCTATGGCCATCATGAAATCGACATGGCAAGGGTGGAAGCCGCCACGCGCGCCGCAAACGCGCATGATTTCATTATGAAATTGCCGCAGGGGTACGACACGATGATCGGCGAGCGCGGCGTCATCTTGTCCGGCGGCCAGCGTCAGAGGTTGTCGCTCGCCCGCGCCCTGCTCAAGGATGCGCCCATCCTCATCCTGGATGAGGCAACCAGCAGCCTGGATTCCGAGTCCGAGCGCCTGGTTCAGCAGGCCATCGACCGCTTGATGGAGCATCGCACGGTGATCGTCATAGCCCACCGCCTGTCCACCATCCGGCACGCCAATCGCATTGCTGTGCTCGATGAAGGCCGAATTGTCGAAATGGGCGCGCATGATGAGTTGCTGGCTAGGGGGGGGTTGTATGCCGAGCTATACCATGTGCAATTCGAGGAGCGGCCGAATACGTGAGTGGCCGGCTTGCGGCTTTTTTTGTGCCCCGATTGATTTATCTCGTTTTTCTTTTTCTGACGCGCACCATCCGCTGGGAGTTCATCGGCGAGCCATTTCGTGCTGGCCAGGAAAAGCATTTTATCCTGGCTTTCTGGCATGCGCGCATACTGTTGATGTCCTACATCCTCAAGGGCTGGCAGGGCTATATGCTGGTCTCCGAGCACCGCGATGGCAGCTTTATCGCCGACGCCGTGGGGCTGCTCGGCATCAAGACGGTGCGCGGATCGACCACGCGTGGCGGCGCGCGCGCCATGCTTCAGATGCTGCGCCTGGCGAAAAAGGAGAACACCGATCTCGGCATCACGCCGGACGGACCCAAAGGGCCGCGTGAGATAGTGCAGCTCGGCACGGTGCAATTGGCCCAGAAATCCGGCCTGCCCATTTTTCCCGTGTGCTACGCCACTAAACGCCATCGGCGGGCTGGTTCATGGGACCGGTTTTATATCCCTCTACCGTTCACGCGCGGCGTGTTCGTCTTCGGTGATCTGGTACATATCGGTCGCGATGAAGCCGTAGACGAAGCTCTGGGCAGAGTGCAGGCGGCAATGGACGACGCCCAAAATCGTGCTGATGGCTATTTTGAATAGATAGAAAAAAACCAGAGTTGCCATCCATGATGTTACTCAGTATATTTTGTGCCCACTCCGGGAATAAATACGCCTCTTATTCTTAAGGCGCTGGAGGAGTAGGTGGAACCGTACAACGAGGGATATCTGCACTCATCCCTTGGGCACATGCCACCCAATACCCTCTTAGCGGGGCTTGTTAAATGAGGACGACTTCTCTTCCCATCTGATTCAGCCAGTTTCTTTTCATTAATCAATCGAAGCGACTAAAACGACAACATTTTCAAACTGAGAATCAGTTGAACGATCATGGGTATTGTCATCCACTGTTAATTCTTCCACTGAATCCAGCCTTGTTACCGAGAACCCAAACCGTTCAACTTTCCGTCAGAACAATCAATCTTGTCTTGATCATTAGATTTAAACACTCTAATTCGTACATTAACCCTCCTTCCATGCGCAAATCCTGGCGAGTATGGAAGTGCTTATTTAGATAGGGGCATACTACGTACATCGCCGGGGCTATCCGTGCTTCAACGCGTTTCTGAGATTCGTTGCGATTGCTTGTCGAAGCCACCCCGAGGCATAAGGATGCGGTCATGAAAATCGCCAGTTGGAATGTCAATTCACTGAATGTGCGTCTGCCGCATGTGTTGGAATGGTTGGCAGAGGCGAAGCCCGACGTGCTGGCCCTGCAGGAAACGAAGATGACCGACGATAAGTTCCCCGCCGAGGCCATCGAAGAGGCCGGATACCATGTCTGTTTCAGCGGCCAGAAAACCTACAATGGCGTGGCGATCATCAGTAAAGCTGCAGCTTCCGAAGTGTGCGTGGGTATTCCCGGTCTGGATGATGAGCAGAAGCGCATGATCGCCATCACCTGTGACGGCGTTCGCATCATTAATTGTTATGTACCCAACGGCCAGGAAGTGGATTCGGAGAAGTACGCCTATAAGTTTCGTTGGCTGGAATCCTTTCGGCCGTACCTTGCCGACGAGCTGGCGCGCCATGCCAAGCTGATCTTGCTGGGCGATATCAATATCGCACCCGCCGATATCGATGTGCACAATCCCGATCGCTGGCGCGGATCCATCATGTGTTCACAACCGGAGCGCGAGATGTTCGCCAGTATCCTCGGCCTGGGTCTGAGTGACGCCATTCGAGCGTTGGAACCTGATACACATATCTATACATGGTGGGATTACCGACTGAACGCCTTTCCCCGTGGCTGGGGGCTGCGCATCGACCACATTCTTGCCAGCGATACGATGACGTCCATAGCTTGCGGCGTGGATACGGACATGCGCGCCAGAGAGAGGCCATCCGACCATGCGCCGGTGTGGCTGGATGTGGACTGATGCGGCAGGCGCAGGAAAGCATACATATCGATTGTAGCGGCCGTGGCCTGTATGAAGTGACGCGCCAGGTCGATCGCTGGCTTCAGGATAGCGGTATGCAGAGCGGGCTGCTGACGGTTTTCGCGCCGCATACCAGTTGCTCGCTTCTTATCCAGGAAAATGCCGATCCCGATGTGTTGCATGATCTTGAGACTTTCTTTGCCCGCGTCGCACCGGATGGTGATGCGGCATACCGCCATCGCATGGAGGGGCCAGACGACATGCCGGCCCATATCCGGGCGGTGCTGACCAACGTCAGCCTCAGCATCCCGGTGGCTCGCGGACGCATGCTGCTTGGCACATGGCAGGGGCTGTATCTATACGAGCATCGCCATCATGCTATGCGGCGTCAGCTTGTTCTGCATATCATTGGCGATTGACGGGCGTCACATCAGCGCATCAAGGCATATCTACACTCGATTACCCGTCAAGACAGGCAAAAGGGCGAGCTTGACCCTGCTCATGGGCTTGCTTTACCTTCGGGCCGCTGGCAGCGCATGCGGCCGGCTTGATTGGGTGCATGATTTTGGCACTATGGCGCACACCGGGTAGGTAGACACATGTTACAACGTTTGTTCGGCATCTTTTCCTCGGATATAGCTATTGATTTGGGCACGGCCAATACCCTGATTTACGTTCGTGGCGAAGGTATCGTCCTGAACGAAGCCTCCGTGGTGGCCATTGCCACCAGCGGCAGGCTCGGCAAACGGGTGCTGGCGGTGGGTGATGACGCCAAGCGCATGCTCGGGCGCACGCCAGACTCCATCCAGGCCATCCGGCCGCTGAAGGACGGTGTGATTGCGGACTTCGTCGTCACCGAGGAAATGCTCAAGCAGTTTATCCGTAAGGTGCACAAGCGCGCCTGGGGCATTGCCCCGCGCATAGTCATTTGCGTGCCCTATGGCTCCACCCCGGTCGAACGCCGCGCCATCCGTGAATCGGCGCTTTCCGCCGGTGCGCGCGAGGTGTATCTGATTGAGGAGCCGATGGCGGCGGCCATTGGCGCCGATTTGCCCGTGACCGAGGCCTCCGGTTCCATGGTGGTGGACATCGGCGGTGGCACCACCGAAATCGCCGTCATCAGCTTTGGCGGCATCGTGTATTCGCAGTCGGTGCGGGTTGGCGGCGACAAAATGGATGAGGCCATCGTCAATCACCTCCGGCGCAAATACAGTCTGCTGATTGGCTTGGCCACGGCGGAAAATATCAAGATCAATATTGGCAGCGCCTATCCGATGGAGAAGCGCACGGAAATGGAAATCAAGGGCAGGGACTTGATCAACGGCATTCCAAAAAATCTTTCCCTGGATGATTCGGAGATTCTGGAAGCCCTGACCGAGCCGGTGAATGCCATCATCGAGGGCATCAAGGTCACGCTTGAGCGCACCCCGCCGGAGCTTGCCGCTGATATCGTGGATAAGGGCATTGTCCTTACCGGCGGCGGCGCGCAGCTGTCCGGGCTGGACCAGCTGCTGCGTGAGGAAACCAGCCTGCCCGTGACCGTGGCCGACAATCCCCTGAACTGCGTGGTGCTCGGAAGCGGCCGGGTTCTTGAAGAACTGGATCGCATGCGGGGCGTGCTCTTCGAGGAATAATCCTTGCCTCGGAGCTGGCTGTTTTTCCGCCTGGGTTTTGGCATTGCCGCATTTATCCTGATCGTGCTAATCGCACGCAATCTGCCCGTAGGCCAAACTGCTGCTCTACAATTAGCACCCGCCTGGGGCGTATTGCAGGCCCCCGTGCGTTGGTATCAGGGGGTAAAGCTCTGGTTCGATGATCGCGCTACGCTTCTTAAGGATTACCGCGAGCTGCAAACCCAGCAGGAGCTGCGCGCCGCCCTGATCCAGGATATGCAGGCCGTGCGCGAGGAAAACCGCCAGTTGCGGCGCTTGCTCCAGGTTCAGGACATTCCCGGTTATCGCTGGCAGGCCGTGAAGGTATTGGCCCGCAGTCCTGATAAGCGCAGCCAGCGGCTGTTGATTCAGGCAATAAATTCCTATCCCGATGATCCGGTGGTGTCCAGCGAAGGTTTGGTCGGCCTGGTGGACAAGGTGGATAAGGATCACGCCGTGGTGCGCACCTTGCTCGATGCCGCCCTGGCCGTGCCCGTGACCCTGAGGGATTCGGCATCTCCGCTGGCCGCCCTGACGCGTGGCCAAGGCGACAGCTTACAGGTGGACTTCGTGCCTATCGCGCAGGCCCCGCCCGTTGGCAGCGTGCTTTATACGAGCGGCTCCGGCGGTGTTTTTCCCGCCGGCATCGCGGTGGCGCGCATTACCGCCATACAGCCGGTCGAAGGCAATGTATTCGCTGAGGTCTCCGCCGAGCCCGTGGCGCATTGGCGGCGCGATGCCTGGCTGGCGGTGGCCTCGAGCGCGCCGACGCCATGAGCCCCTCCTTGTGGTCGCTTTGCATTGTCATCGTCACCGGTTTTTGTCTGATTGTAAGCTGGGCGATTGGCGGCATCGTGCACCAGCCCGACTGGGCGTTCGCCCTGTTGCTCGCGGCATTGCTTGCCCGCCGCCGAAACTGGCCGTGGATTTTACCCTGTGTGTTCGTGCATGACGCCATGCTTTACTGGACGCCGCTTGGCTGCCTGCCCGTCATGGCCGTGCTGCCTTATTTCATCGGTAAAATTGACCAGCGGCTCGGCGCGGGAGTGCCCCAGCGACTGATTGCATTAGGCATCGGCGTTACGCCGCTGTTGTGGTTGAGCCATGACGTGGGACAGTGGCTTTTGACGGCGTTGTTGATCGTGCCGCTGTGGTTCCTGTTGGTGCGGGGCTATGGACGCCTCGCTTAACTGCCGCCACCGCTATGACCGGCGCTTGCTGGTCTTCAGCCTTACCGCTGGCATGGTGTTCGTGGCGTTGTTTCTGCGCCTGGCGGACTTGCAATGGCGCAAACATGAGCAGATGCATCTCCAGGCCGAGCAAAACCGCATCAGTATCGTGCCGACCCTGCCGGTGCGCGGAGAGGTTCTGGACCGTTATGGCCGCGGCCTGGCGGTGAATCACGTGTCCTACCGTGTGCAGATCATTCCAGACCGCGTTCAGGATATGGAACTCACCATGCTGCTGCTGGCTTACCTGCTCGACTGGGATGAAAAACATCAACAGCAGGTAGAGGCGCGGCTGGCCGAAAGCCGTTCGGATCGGCCGGTGCTGATCGCCGACCAGTTGCAATGGGCCGCCGTGGCGCCGCTGGCGGCGCGATTGCACCGCTTTCCCGGCGTCGATGTGCTGGCCGGAACCCACCGCCATTATCCCTATGGCGAGCTAGGCGCGCATCTCATCGGTTATCTTGCTATGGCCAACAGTGAGGATGTCGCCGACGGTTTCTTGCCCATGGAGAAGGTGGGGCGTTCAGGCGCGGAAAGTGCATTTGAAAACCTGTTGCACGGCAGGCTCGGCTATCAGCAGGAGGAAGTGGACGCCCTGGGCCACCGGGTTGGCATCTACAAGCACACACCGCCGGAAATGGGCGCATCCATTCGTTTGAGTATCGACATCGATTTGCAGCAGGCGGCCGCCGAGGCCCTGGGCGATCGTTCTGGCGCCGCCGTGGTGCTCGATGTGAATAGCGGCGAGGTGCTCGCCCTTCTCAGTAAGCCCGGCTTTGACACCAACCAGTTCATTACCGGCCTGGAGGTTGAACAATGGCAGTCTTGGCTGGGGGACCCCAGGCACCCATTGATTGACCGCTCTTTTCAGGCCGCCTATCCGCCAGCATCCACATTCAAATTGTTGACCATGCTTGCCGGCCTCGATTCCTCCCTGCCGCTTATGGATGAAAGCGTGTACTGCTCGGGGCAGCTGGAGCTGGCCGACCGCAATCTGAGATGCTGGAAGGAAGAAGGGCATGGCTATGTCAATCTGCGCCAGGCCATCGCGCAGTCCTGCGACGTATATTTTTATCAACTTGGCGACAAGCTGGGTATTGATCGCCTTCAGGCCACGGCCAAAAAATGGGGTTTCGGCGAGGCCGCCGGTTTTATCCTGGCGGGTGAGAAGAAGGGAGTGGTGCCTGGCCCCAAGTGGAAGCGCTACCAGGGCCTGGGGCACTGGACGCGCGGCGAGACGATGATCACCGCGATCGGCCAGGGGGCGATGAATGCCACGCCATTGCAGATCGCGCGTTTCGCCGCAGCCATCGCCAATGGCGGCAAATTGCTTGTCCCGCAATTGGAAGTGGACAACCCGCCATTGATTGAGCGCGAGCTCGACGTGAAGCCGCAACATCTGGAAAGACTGCGCCAGGCCATGCGCTCGGTTGTATCCAGCCCTAAGGGGACGGCCCATTACCGCCTGTCCGGCTCGCCCTGGAAGATTGCCGGTAAAACCGGCACGGCGCAGGTGATCGCCATGGCTGAGGACGGCGATGACGAAGAGCTGCTGCCCGACCGCCACAAGGATCACGCCTGGTTCATGGGCTACGCGCCTTTCGACAATCCACGCATTGCGTTCGCTATCTTCGTTGAGCATGGCGGCCATGGATCGAGCGCGGCAGCACCCGTGGCCGGAGCCATTGTCAAGGCAATGGCGGCGAAAGAGGCGGAATCGTGAGCACGATCCGCCGCCTGGACATGCCGCTGCTCTGCTGCCTGCTGCTGCTCGGTGCGCTGGGCATGGCGGTGCTGTATGCCGCCGTGCATCAGGGCGATGCCGGACTGCTTCAGCGTCAGGCCATGTACTGGTTGCTGGGCATCGGCGTCTTTCTCGGGCTTTGCTATGTGCCGCTACGTCATGTCGCCCTCGTGTGCTGGCCGTTGTATATCGTAGCGCTGCTGGCGTTGCTTCTCGTTCCCGTGCTTGGCGAAGTGCAAATGGGCGCGCGGCGCTGGCTGAACCTGGGACTGTTCAATATGCAGCCGTCGGAGGTGATGAAATGGGCCCTGATTCTGTTGCTGGCCTTTATCTTCGCCACACGTGAGCCCTCGCGGGGGCGCACGTTAATGCTGGCCCTGCTGGCCTCACTGCTTCCGGCTGGGTTGATCGTCGTGCAACCGGATCTGGGCACTGCGCTGGTGCTGTTAACGGCGGCCCTCGTATTGATCGCGGTAGCGGGCCTGCCATGGCGCTGGCTGCTTTATTCTTTCATTGCCGTGTTGGTCAGCCTGCCGTTGCTGTGGCGATCGATGTATGACTATCAGAAGCAGCGCGTGCTGGGTTTTCTGGACCCCCAGTCCGACCCATTGGGTGCAGGCTACCATGTGATTCAGTCGACCATCGCCATTGGCTCGGGCGGCATCTTTGGCAAGGGCTACCTGCAGGGCACGCAGGCGCGGCTGCACTTCCTGCCTGAACAGCACACCGACTTTATTTTCGCCGTGATGGCGGAAGAAGGAGGACTGCTGGCAGCGGCGTTACTGTTGGCGTTGTACGGCGTCATGCTGGCCCGCATGCTAATCATCGCCGCCAGGGCGCACAGCCGCTTTGGCGGCCTGCTGACATTGGGCGTTTGCACCATGTTCATGATTTACCTGGGGGTAAATATTGGCATGGTGTCGGGCCTGCTGCCGGTGGTGGGCGTGCCGCTGCCCTTCGTCAGCTATGGCGGTTCGGCCCTGGTGACCATGATGGCCGCCATGGGGTTGGTGATGCGCGCGGCCATCGAGTCGCACGGCCGCATTCCCTGGCAACGTACGGCCAACCCACTGGCCTAGGATGTTCTGAACGGGTTCAGCCGGAGCTTGGCGGCGACACCTTGTCGATGATCAATTTGTATTCAATGGCATCCACCAGCGCCTGGTAGCTGGCATCGATGATGTTGGTGGACACCCCCACGGTGCCCCATTTTCGCACCCCGTCGGTGGATTCGATGAGTACGCGCACGCCGGCCTCGGTCGCTTTTTGCGTGGTCAGTACGCGCACCTTGTAATCGATCAGGCGCAAGGACTTCAGCGTGGGATAAAAATCGAGCAGGGCCGCGCTTAAGGCTCTGTCCATGGCGTTGACCGGACCATTGCCGAGGCTTGCGGTGTGGGCGAACTTGCCGCCGACGGTGATCATCACCGTGGCTTCCGCCTGTGGCCTGCCCTCATGGCCGTGTTTTTCGTCGATGACGCGAAATCCTTCCAGCTCAAAATAATGCTCGAAGTGCTTCAGCGCCTTGAGGAACAGCAGATGGAAGCTTGCCCCGGCGCCCTCAAAAGTATAGCCCATGTCTTCCAGGCGTTTGACGTGCGCCACCACTTCGGCCACGGCGGGATCGTTGGCGTCCAGTTCCACGCCCAATTCCATCTCGGCGCTCTTGAAAATGATGTTGCTGCGTCCGGCCTGGTCGGAAACGATGACTTGCTGCGTGTTGCCCACCAGGGTTGGATCAAGATGCTCGTACAGCCGTGCCTCCTTGCGTACCGCTGAGACATGGATGCCGCCCTTGTGGGCGAAGGCGTGCTGGCCGACAAAGGGCTGGTGGCGCCAGGGTAGGCGGTTGGCCATCTCATTGACGAAACTGGACAACGCTCTGAGCTCGAGCATTTGTTCGGCGCTGATGCCGCAATCCAGGCCCATTTTTAGTTGCAGGGCCGGAATGATCGAGATCAGGTTGGCATTACCGCAGCGCTCGCCGATGCCATTGATGGTGCCTTGCACATGGTGTGCCCCCACGCGCACGGCGGCCAGTGAGTTGGCTACGGCCAGCTCGCAATCATTGTGGGCATGAATGCCGATGGTCGCTTCCGGGAAGCGCTCAAGCATGCGGCTGACAAGCTCGGCGATGCGGTAGGGGATGTTTCCGCCGTTGGTGTCGCAAAGCACCAGGGCGTCGGCGCCCGCCAGCTGGGCGGCTTCCAGTACGGCCACGGCATAGCCGGCATCGGCGGCGTAGCCATCGAAGAAATGCTCGGCGTCGAAGAAAACGGTGTCGAAATGCTGTTTGAGGTGCGCCACTGATTCCCGGACCAGCGATAAATTTTCTTCCAGGCTGATATTGAGCGCCTTGGTGACATGTATATCCCAGGCCTTGCCGAAGATGCAGGCGGCATCCGCACCAGAGGCGATAAGATTGGCCAGCCCCTTGTCTTCCCGCACCTCTCCGCCGGGTCGGGCGGTGGAGCCGAAGGCCACGAGCTTGCTATGAGGCCAGTTTCTTTCTCGCGCCAAATCGAAAAAACGGTCGTCCTTGGGGCTTGCTCCGGGCCAGCCACCTTCGATCCATTTGATGCCAAACTCGGCCAGGCGATTGCCGACGCGCAGCTTGTCTTCAGCCGAGAAATTGATCGAGGCGGTCTGGCTGCCATCGCGCAGGGTGGTGTCGAACACCTCGATGCTCCGTTTGCCAGTATGTGGTTTGTGCATCTGCCAGCTCCGTAAGCAGAGATAATATTAAGGGGACCTCTAATAATTGGCGTCCTGCCAATTATTAGCACGGAAAGTCAAAATACGATTTCGCCTTTCCTCACAAAATCAACGCATGCATCGTATGATTTTGGTGGCACATCCAGATGCCTTAAGGGGGCCTCTAATAATAGAGACACCCTTAAGGCATCTCTGAAAATATCCATCCTGGAACATTTTCGGCACGAAGAGGCAAAAGCGCTGTTTTTCCCCTTCTCACATAGATCTAAACACTTGCGCGTTCGATCTTGAATATTCCCGGGCGCGTGGAATGTTGCCGCATCATACTCCGTGGCGAGGGCAAAGTGTATGCTGGAGGGCATGGCATATGTAGCCGCCATTTACCCCTCCATTGCGGCAATTTCAGCCCCGTTTCCGGGGCTTCGCCGAGGCCGAAAAAACGTGACGGAAAAAGGCGGTTGACAGGCCTACGGGCTGACACTAAGGTTCGCGCCCTTTCCGCCGCCCGCAGGCCATGCTGTTTGCCTGAAGGCGAGTTTGAAAAACCGAGGAGCTGATGCCCACAATCAACCAATTGGTCCGCAAAGGACGCACACCGAAGCGCAGCATCAACAAGGTGCCCGCCCTGCAGGCTTGCCCGCAGCGCCGCGGCGTTTGTACGCGCGTGTACACTACCACGCCGAAGAAGCCGAACTCAGCGCTCAGGAAGGTGGCGCGTGTGCGTTTGACCAATGGCATGGAAGTCACGGCGTACATTCCTGGCGAGGGCCACAAGTTGCAGGAGCACTCGGTGGTGATGATTCGTGGCGGCCGCGTGAAGGATCTTCCGGGCGTTCGCTACCATATTATCCGTGGCGTGCTCGACACCACGGGCGTGGCGGATCGTCGCCAGAGGCGCTCCAAATACGGCGCCAAGCGGCCGAAGTAGTCGGGAGGATATTGAATTATGCCACGTAAAGGCCCCCCAAGCCGCCGGCCGGTTACCCCGGACTTTAAATACGGCGATACGATTGTTTCTAATGTGATGAACAAAGTGATGCTGGACGGCAACAAGCGAGTCGCCGAAAAGATCGTCTATGGTGCCATGGACAGGGCCGCCGAGAAACTGGGCGACACTCCCCTGAACGCGATGCACCGGGCCATTGAGGCCGTCAGGCCCGAGGTGGAAGTTAAATCCCGTCGCGTCGGTGGCGCTACGTATCAAGTTCCAATCGAGGTGACCACCAAGCGCCAGCTTTCGCTGGCCGTGCGCTGGCTGGTGGAGTTTTCCCGCAAGCGTAGCGAGCACACCATGATGGAGCGTCTCGGCAGCGAGATTGTGGATGCCATCCAGGAGCGCGGCGGCGCTTACAAGAAGAGAGACGACACCCACCGCATGGCGGAAGCCAATCAGGCGTTTGCGCACTTCCGCTGGTAGCCGCGTGTTCATGTTGACAATCAAGGAGAACGGATAGTGGCTAGGCAGGTACCACTGCAGCGGGTGCGTAATATCGGCATCATGGCGCATATCGACGCGGGTAAGACCACGACGACGGAGCGCGTGCTGTATTACACCGGTGTGACCCACAAGATTGGTGAAGTCCATGATGGCGCCGCCACCATGGACTGGATGGAGCAGGAGCAGGAGCGTGGCATCACCATCACCTCGGCTGCCACCACCTGTGTGTGGAACGGTCATCAGATCAATATCATCGACACTCCCGGCCATGTTGACTTCACCATTGAGGTGGAGCGCAGCCTGCGCGTGCTCGATAGTGCCGTGGGCGTGTTTTGCGCCGTGGGCGGTGTGGAGCCGCAGTCGGAGACCGTGTGGCGTCAGGCCGACAAGTATCATGTGCCGCGCCTTGCATTTATCAACAAGATGGATCGCACGGGGGCGGAGTTTTTCCGCGTTGTGGGCGAGATCAGCGAGCGTCTGGGTCACAATGCCGTGCCGCTAAATCTGCCGATTGGCGCTGAGGATCAGTTCAAGGGCGTCATTGATCTGGTAGGCATGAAGGCCATTCTCTGGAAGGACGAGGCGATGGGCGCCGAGTACTCCGTCGAGGAAATTCCGGCAAACCTGAGGGCTCAGGCTGAGGAATACCGCGAGAAGCTGCTGGATGCCGTGCTCGTTTACGATGATGCGCTGATGGAAGCCTATCTGGAAGGCGACGATATCGACGATGATGCGCTGAAGACGTGTATCCGCAAGGCCGCGCTCAATATCGACGTGATCCCGGTGTTGTGCGGCACCGCCTTCAAGAACAAGGGCGTGCAGACCCTGCTCGACGCCGTGGTGGATTACCTGCCGGCGCCTGTCGACGTGCCGGACGTGAAGGGCGTGGATCCGACAACGGAAAAAGACGATTCGCGCAAGACGGCTGATGATGCTCCGTTTTCAGCGCTGGCTTTCAAGGTGATGACGGACCCCTTCGTCGGCACGCTGACCTTTTTCAGGGTTTATTCCGGCAAGCTCGAGTCCGGCTCCTATGTGTTGAACTCGACCAAGGACAAAAAAGAACGCGTTGGCCGTATTCTGCAGATGCACGCCAATGAGCGTAAGGATATCAAGGAAGTGCTGGCCGGTGATATCGCCGCCGCCGTGGGGCTGAAGAGCACCACCACCGGCGATACGCTGTGCATCGACTCCGCTCCGATTATTCTGGAGCGAATGGAATTTCCCGATCCCGTGATCTCCGTGGCCATTGAGCCCAAGACCAAGGCCGACCAGGAAAAGATGGGCGTGGCGTTGGGCAAGCTGGCGGCCGAGGACCCCTCCTTTCGCGTGCATACCGATGAAGAGACCGGCCAGACCATTATTTCCGGCATGGGCGAGCTGCATCTGGAAATTCTTGTTGACCGCATGAGGCGCGAGTTCAGCGTCGATGCCAATGTCGGCAAGCCGCAGGTCGCGTATCGCGAGACGATCCGCTCAACCGTCAAGTCCGAAGGTAAATTCGTGCGCCAGTCAGGTGGTCGCGGCCAGTATGGTCACGTATGGCTGGAGATTGAACCGCAGGAGCCGGGTTCCGGTTTTGAATTCGTCGACAAGATCGTTGGCGGCGTGGTGCCGCGTGAGTACATTTCGGCCGTCGGCAAGGGCGCTGAAGAGGCGATGCAGAATGGCGTGATGGCCGGTTATCCCATGGTGGACATCAAGGTCACCCTGTATGATGGCTCCTATCACGACGTGGACTCCTCCGAAATGGCGTTTAAGATCGCCGGCTCCATGGGTTTCAAGTCGGGGGCGCTCAGCGCCAGGCCCGTGCTGCTCGAGCCTGTCATGGCCGTCGAAGTGGTGACGCCGGAAGATTATATGGGTGACATCGTTGGCGATCTCAACCGCCGCCGTGGCCGCGTGCATGGTATGAACGAGCGCGGCAACGCCAAGGTGGTGGATGCCGAGGTGCCATTGGCGGAAATGTTTGGTTATTCGACCACCCTGCGCTCAATGAGCCAGGGTCGAGCCACCTACACCATGCAATTTAAACATTATGAAGAAGTGCCGAACAACATCGCGCAGGAAATCGTGGCGCGGGTAAAGGGCTAAAGGTTTAAGGAGAAAGCAATGTCAAAGGCGAAGTTTGAGCGTACGAAGCCGCACGTAAACATTGGCACGATTGGTCATGTTGATCATGGCAAGACGACGTTGACGGCTGCGATCACGAAGGTCTTGGCCGCGAA
>Ga0316187_10000019_pt1 | contig 104330 bp, 95 predicted proteins | sample CroRivburrow1_MG_FD_204927 | JGI IMG/M metagenome (GOLD analysis project Ga0316187, IMG submission 204927) | Coastal sediment microbial communities from Maine, United States - Cross River worm burrow 1 | ecosystem: Environmental > Aquatic > Marine > Coastal > Sediment | place: USA: Maine...
AGAGCTTTTATCAAGCGCAGAAAATGGAGGCACTGGGCACCCTCGTGGGTGGCATCGCCCATGATTTCAATAATATGTTAGCAGGCATGACTGGCAACTTGTATTTAATCAAGAAGAAGATAAAAGAAAATCCAGAGTTGGTTGAAAAGGTAAACAGGGTTGAACAACTTGCTTACCGTGCCGCTGAAATGATTCAACAACTCCTTACCTTTGCCCGTAAGGGCCATATTGAGATGAGACCTTTGCCACTCACCTCCTTTTTAAAAGAGACACTCAAACTTCTACGTACATCCATTCCGGAAAACATCACATTAGATTATAAGGTTTCTAGTGAATTGCTATTCATCAATGGCGATGCCACTCAGCTGCATCAAGCCGTGATGAATCTAGTCAGTAATGCTAGAGATGCTCTCGAAAATTCATCCAAACCTTGTATTATAGTGAAGCTGGAGAGATTTGAGGCCGATTCTCGATTTATTGTAAAGCACCCTTACTTCACAAAGGGCCCTTATGGACATTTATCTGTTGAAGATAATGGCGAAGGCATTCCTGAAGAAAATATTGAGCATCTGTTTGATCCTTTTTTCACCACCAAAGAACAAGGTAAAGGGACTGGGCTTGGCCTTGCAATGGTGTTCGGTGCTATCAAATCGCACAATGGATATATTGAAGTGAAGAGTAATATAGATGCTGGAACATGCTTTCATATATACCTCCCATTACTTCATGAGAGTGATGTTTCTCTTCCACCTTCTGTCGAAGAATCAACCATTCTTAAAGGGAATGGAGAAATAATTTTATTGGTTGATGATGATGTACATATACTTGAATCGGGAAGACAGGTCTTGGAGTCACTGGGTTACCAAGTGCTTGAGGCTTCGAATGGCCTTGAAGCAATTGATATGTTTTATGACAACTTGGACAAGATATCACTCATCATTATGGATGTAGTCATGCCCGAACTTGGTGGGGTTGAGTCTGTTCATCGCATAAGAGAGGACCACCCGGACGTTAAAGTCATTTTTTCAACAGGCTATGATAAAGAAGGGGCTCTACCCGCAGAACTTTTATCAGATAAGGTAAGTGTTCTCTCTAAGCCATACAATATTAATGAGATAGCCAGTGCCATTAGGGATCATCTGGATTCGTAGTGCTTCTTTTCTACAGGTGCGTTTTATCCGCAAGGGAATAGTCGGCACCTTCTACTTAGCTGACTGATTTAATCTTCTCTCGAAATGTCGATCTGCTGGAGTATGTCTTCCACCCGTGTGACTGGAAGATTGCACTTTCCGCCACGACAAACGTAGGCCGTGGCTTGACCGTTCTCTGCGTTATAGCCAGCGGTGTAGGGGGCGATAGCAGCGAGTTCCGGATCGGCAATAAGCACGACATTTTCAGGATGATAACCCTTATTCAAAGCATCAATCATCGCCTTAATCCCGGCCGAATCGTGATCACCGGCCAGTACAATTTCGGCACCGTCTGCCTCTGCCTGTTGTTGGGCAGCCAACAGCCATAGAAAGGCCGATGGCGCGCGATTCAAATCCTTGGCAAAGCCCTTGGGGACGTCGGCGGCGCGTTCCGCAAGCTTGGCTTCGCCTGAAAGGGCCGAAAGACGCAACAGATTCATCATGGCCACGGCATTGCCCGAGGGGATGGCATTGTCGAAGGCATCCATCGGGCGCACGAGCAGGGTTTCGGCATCTTCAGCTGTGAAATAAAAGCCGTCGCCTAAAGCAGAAAATTGTTGCAGCATGATGTCGTTCAGTTCTATGGCTGATTTCAAATAACGCGGCTCGAAACCGCTTTCATACAATTCAATCAAACCCCAAACTAGAAAGGCATAATCGTCGAGGTGGGCGGTAAGGCCGCTCTTGCCACTGCGCCAGCGATGCAATAACTGGCCATCATCCTTGCGCAATTTTCCCAGCACGAAATCTGCAGCTCGCTCAGCCGCAGCCGTATACGCCGAATCATTGAGTGCCCGACCGGCGATGGAAAGTGCCGCTATCATCAAGCCGTTCCAATCGGTCAGCACCTTGTCGTCGCGGTATGGCGGAATGCGTTTGCTCCGTGCCGTCAGCATTTTACTGCGGATGTCCTCCAGCCTCGCTGCCTCTTTCGCAGTGCTCGGCGGATGAGCCAGATGCAGCACATTGATGCCGGTTTTCTGACCACTGGCTTCATCCCTCACATTACCATCAAGCTGCATGCCGAAGGTGCGTGCGGCGAATGCAGCATCCTCATCACCCAACAACTCGACCACTTCCTGCATGCGCCAGACATAGAAGCGTCCTTCTTCCCCCTCCGAATCAGCATCATCCGCGGAAAAGAAACCACCCTCGGGGGCCTGCATCTCCTCCATTACAAAACTGGCGATCTGCCGCGCGCTTTCCGCGTATTCCTGCTTGCCCGTGGCCTGAAAGGCTTCGGCATAGGCCATCAGCAGCATGGCCTGGTCGTAGAGCATCTTTTCAAAGTGCGGCAGAAGCCACTCAGCATCGGTCGAATAGCGGTGAAAGCCGTAGGCCAACTGGTCGAACACACCGCCGCGCCTCATCGCGGCGAGTGATGCCTCGACCATACGCAGAGCCTCACCATCACCTGTGTGTCGCCAGTAACGTAGCAGGAAGAGTAGACGATGCGCGGTGGGGAATTTGGGCGCATCGCCAAAGCCACCGTGTTCAGCATCGAAGGATGCCCTTTGTTGCGCAAAGGCTTGCTCTGCAAGGCCGACATGTACTTCACCGGACACATCTGCCTTATGCATATCCTGCATGGCAGCCTGCAATTGCCCGGCTGGCAGAAGAAGCTTTTCCCGATCCGTCCGCCACATGACATCAATGCGCTGCACCAGCTCAATCAGGCCGATGCGACCGAAGCGATCGTGTTTAGGGATGTAGGTGCCAGCGAAGAAGGGGCGCTTATCCGGAGTCATCAGGATATTCAGCGGCCAGCCGCCACCCCCATTCATCATTTGTGCCGCCTGCATATAAACCTGATCGATATCCGGGCGCTCCTCGCGATCCACCTTGATGGCAATCACGGTCTCGTTCAGCAGCTTGCCCACCTCGGCATCAGCAAAACTTTCATCCTCCATCACATGACACCAGTGACAGGTTGAATAACCAATGGAAAGCAGAATCGGCTTGTCTTCGCGCTTGGCCTTGGCAAAAGCCTCTTCACCCCACGGATACCAATCCACTGGATTGTGCACATGCTGCAAGAGGTAAGGGCTGGATTCTCCAGCCAGATGATTAAGAGGGGCTTGTTGATCACTCATATTGGTGACGCTGTCGGCAAACGCTGCCATCGGCAAGCTCAGCCATGCTGCGCACAGTATAGGGAGCAATAAACAACTACCGGAAAGGCGCAGCCCTTTATTCGCCCTCAAGGTGCAGACCAAGCGTGCCAAGCCATCTCTATCGACCTTGGCACGAAGCCATGTCACATCAAGCAGAAGCCTCGGCCAGCATCTGGGCATAGCGCTCATCAAAGCGGGTAGCCAGCTTGCGAGCCGCCTCCGCGTAGGCCGCGGCATCCGCCCAAGTGGAAGCGGGATTAAGCATGGTGTCATCCACACCCGGGCAGGTTTGCGGTACGGACAGACCGAAAAATTCATCTGTCTTGTATTCTACATCATCCAAATTCCCATCAAGTGCGGCATTGAGCATGGCGCGCGTCGCATCGATATCCATGCGTTCTCCCACGCCATACGGGCCGCCACTCCATCCGGTGTTGATCAGCCAGCAGTTCACTTTCTGGTTGAGAATTTTCTTCCCGAGCATATCGGCATACACCTTGGGGTGGCGTGCCATGAACGGCGCGCCGAAACAGGGGCTGAAGGTGGCCTCCGGTTCCTTGAGGCCAGCTTCGGTGCCAGCCACCTTGGCGGTATAGCCAAGCATAAAGTAACGCATGGCCTGTTCCGCGGTGAGTTTGGCAATCGGAGGCAGCACGCCGAAGGCATCGGCGGTGAGCATGACGATATTATTGGGTTGAGCAGCCACACCGGGATAGATGGCATTGGGGATGGCCTGAATCGGATAAGCTGCACGCGTGTTCTCGGTTAGGCTGATATCGTCAAAATCAACACGACGGGTGACGGTATCGAAGCCGACATTCTCCAGAATCGAACCAAAACGCTGGGTCGCATCATAAATCATCGGCTCCTTTTCTTGCGACAGCTTGCCTACCTTGGCATAGCAACCGCCCTCGAAATTGAACACATCGTGATCACTCCAGCCGTGTTCATCATCGCCGATCAGCTTGCGCGCAGGATCGGATGAAAGCGTGGTTTTTCCTGTACCCGACAGACCGAAGAAAACAGCCACATCGTCATGCTTGCCGACATTGGCCGAAGAATGCATGGGCAGCACATCCTCCTCGGGCAGCAGGTAATTCATAATAGTAAAGATGGACTTCTTGATTTCACCGGCATAGCTGGTGCCGCCGATCAGCGCGATCCGCTTGCTCATATGCAATAGCACAAAGGCTTCGGAATTGGTGCCATCCTGGCTTGGCATGGCATGAAAATGCGGCACATGGATCACGGTAAATGCTGGTTTGTCCTTGGCGATGTCGCGGCCAAGATCGACCGGGCGAACGAACATGGTGCGGGCAAAGAGTGCATGCCATGCATCCTGCGTAATCACGCGCACGGCTTTTTCATATTGTGAATCGGCCCCAACCAGACAATCCTCGACATAAACCTGCTGGCCTTCCAGAAAACGACAAACACGCTGATAGATGGCGTCGAATTTATCCTCTGGTAGAGGTTTGTTGAAGGTGCCCCACCAGATATGGTCGCGGCTTCCCGGCTCATCAACAACGAACTTGTCTTTCACGGCGCGGCCAGTGAAATGACCGGTGCGCACTACCAGAGCGCCCATATGCGCCAGATGCCCTTCGCGATTTCGGATGGCATGTTCGTAGAGCCGTGGCGTGGGTAGATCCCAGAAGATGTACTCAAGGTTATTTAAACCGAGCCCGGTCAAGGCATCGCGAATGTGTTCGGTTGCTGTGGTTGTCATGTTTTATTCCTTTTTCAGTTTGAGTGCCTTGAATACATCCTCGGCATGGAAGGATGAGCGCACCAGCGGTCCGCACGCCACCATGCCAAAACCTTTTTTCTCGGCCAGGTATTTCAAATCGTCAAATTCCTCAGGCGTCCAGTATTTCATCACAGGGTGGTGCTTGACTGAAGGGCGCAGGTATTGCCCGACGGTCAGGATATCCACGCCAGCCTCACGCATATCGTCGAGTACTTGCAGCACCTCGTCGCGCGACTCACCAAGCCCCAGCATAATGCCGGATTTAGTCACCACTTGTGCATCGATTTCCTTGGCTCTTTGCAACAGGCGCAGACTGGTAAAATAACGCGCGCCCGGACGTATCGAACGGTACAAGCGGGGCACGGTTTCGAGATTGTGATTGAAGATATCGGGCTTGGCCGCCATCAGGGTATCAAGACAAGTGGAAGGCTTGCGCTGAAAATCAGGGGTCAGCACTTCAATCGTGGTTTGCGGTAATTTTTCTTTCACCGCACGAATGGTGGCCGCGTAATGCGCAGCGCCCCCATCGGCCAGATCATCACGATCCACTGAGGTTATAACCACATGCTTTAAGCCCATGGCAGCGGAAGCATCGGCCAGATTCTTCGGCTCGGAGGCATCCACCACATCCGGGCGACCAGTTTCGACATCACAAAAAGCACAGGTCCGTGTGCACACGCGGCCCAGAATCATGAAGGTGGCTGAACCATGCTTCCAGCATTCACCGATATTCGGGCAGGAAGCTTCTTCGCAAACAGTATTCAGCTTCTGTCCGCGCATTAGCTCAACGAGCTGCTTGTATTCCTTCGACATCGGCGCGCGCACCTTTAACCACTTCGGTTTACCGCTCATCGGCTCGCCAATGCCCGCATCTGCTTCATGAATAGGGATAATCGTCGTCATGGCGAGGCAGCCTACTATTGATTCCACGCCACTGCTATCTACACGCTTGCTTGCCGCAATCCCATGTCGTTGCCAGCATGGGGCAATGAATATCGTTAGCTGGAATGTGAATTCGCTGAATGTGCGGCTACCGCATGTGCTGGATTATCTCGCCGAACATAGACCCGATGTGCTGGCCTTGCAGGAAACCAAAACGCCGGACGAGAAGTTCCCCAAAGCAGAAATAGAGGCGGCCGGGTATCACGTAGCGTATTCCGGCCAGAAGACCTATAACGGCGTGGCTGTCCTGAGCAAAACCGAGGCGACCGACGTACAGGCTGGCATACCCGACTTTGAGGATGCACAGCGGCGTGTGCTGGCAGCCACGATTGATGGAGCACGCATCATCGATGTGTATATACCGAATGGGCAGGAAGTCGGTTCGGAGAAATATACCTACAAACTTCGCTGGCTTAGCGCCTTTTCCACCTATCTGAAAGAAGAGTTGGCCGCGCATAATAACCTGGTAGTGCTGGGCGATTTTAATATCGCCCCGGCCGATATCGATATCCATGACCCACTGCGCTGGCAGGGAAAAATCATGTGTTCGGATACCGAGCGGAAGCACTTCACCGCCATGCTGGACATGGGCATGAGTGATTCCCTGCGCCAACTTCATCCGGATGAAGGCATGCATTCTTGGTGGGACTATCGCCTCAATGCCTTCCAGCGCGGTTGGGGCATACGCATCGATCACATCCTGACGAGCGCAACACTGAAACCGCTGTCTGGTGGCGTGCACGCTGAGGAGCGCGGTCGCGAGCGGCCGAGTGATCATGCGCCCGTTTGGGTGGAGGTGCAGGCATGACGACTGGTGCCATGCGGCAGAAGCAATCGAAGCTGACCATCAGCACAGCCGGACGGGGGATGCTGAACATCACCCGAGAGGTGGCCACACTACTCAGCGGGAGCACCATAAACGAAGGCATGCTGCATCTGTTTGTGCAGCACACCAGTTGCTCGCTAATGATTCAGGAAAATGCCGATCCTGATGTGCAAACCGATATGGAACGTTTTCTCTCGCGATTGGTTCCAGATGGTGATTCGATTTATAGCCACACAGCCGAAGGGCCGGATGATATGGCAGCACATGTGCGCGCAGCCCTAACAGCGACCAGCCTTTCCATCCCTGTCTGCGCAGGCCGCATGGCGCTCGGTACCTGGCAAGGTATTTATCTGTATGAGCATCGACTGCATGCCTCACATCGACGCATTGTGGTACATATTTGCGGAGTGTGATTTAAATCATAATTTCTTCTTTCCCAGTGCTTAGTCTTTCGGCGCGGAAATGGAGAAGCAATGCAGATGTATCAAGCAGTGAACATGAAGAGAATTCGACCATGAGCAGATACGGCTATCTGCTTCTTTTTGTATCACTGATGCTGTTTGCTTGGATATCCACTTCCTGATTGCCACCTGACATGAGCAAGGTTCAGTAGCATTCAGGCGAGCCGCATTGATACACTCAACCCCTCTGACTCACCCTCATTTCATCAAAACCCAGTCGCTTCCTGCTCAAAATACGCCTTGTGATGGGCGTCACATTGTCCGGCTCAAGACTGAGGCAGAATTCGCACCTCAAATGGAGGAAGAAGCTATGCTTATGACACTCAGCAACAGAATTGACGGCAATGCCGATATCTCAGCGTTCGGATATACCGTTCTCTTTGTTGCCCTGTTTTCCCTCGCCTGGCTGATCGCAGGCTGAAACCTTCTTTTCGCAGTACGATGCATGCTGAAGCCTGCATCGTAAATGCTGTTGCACAACAAATAAACTGCAACGCCTCATTCACACGAAAACATCCACCCCTTCGCGATTAACGCCACAACATTCGGCTCTCCGGCAGTTCAAAAAGCATTGCCAAACCTTTATCTCTCTATTGTCCGCATAGCAACTTTTCATAAAGAACATTTCGATCATCCGGTCAGAATGCTATTTGTGACAGACGTCACATTACAAAACTCATACGCATGGCGGAATTCGCATCCACAGGAGGCAGCCATGCTTTTAACACTCAACAACAGAATTGACGGCAAAGCCGATATCTCCCCGGTGGGATACGCGGTTCTTCTTGTTGCGCTATTTTCCATTGCCTGGCTCATTGGCGGCTGAGTTCTTTTCCAGAACCCTGAAGCAGGCAGAGGCTTACCCTGCTATCCAACATTAAACTTATACGCAAAATCCTGATTCATCCGCCATTCGGCATCGAAACCCTTCTCTCGGATACTTACTGTTCAATCAAACCCTAGTTCACGATAAAACTTTTCTCCGGCAGCAGGATGTCTCCGGATACGGTTACACTCAATGTACTTTCACCCGAGTTGAGGGATGGCGCGGCTTCTGCCGTGGACATCATCATGCCCCGCTGCATGACAGGAGCAGGCGGATTCCGACTGTCGGTTCTCAGCTGCAGGATGCGGAAAGATGGTGCTTCAAGTGCCTTAGCCATTACGCCTGCCTTATTGCGAAACTTTTGCACAGCCAGCATGCCTAGTGTTTCCATCGCCGTTTCTGAGGCGTTTTTGGAGATGCTGAAATTCAATTGATCCAGATGTGCTCCGGCCTTCTCAATGCCATCCACCAGCTCTGCTACGTCGGCCAAATCATGACTGATAACCTGCTCGCTCTGCACCAGCCGCCAGCCATCACGAATCTGCCTGCCAAGCGCCTTATCATAGTGACTCACGGGCTGCAGGCTTCGTCCTGTTGTTTGTCGTTTGAGGTCAGCATGTTTGTTCTGTACAGCATTCACTCTGTGACTGATGTCGTTCACCTGTTGCTGCAATCCTTCAGCGCTCTTGCCCTCCGCTTCAATGCGGAAGTTCACAACCACCTCGTCATTGGCTATTCGCATAGATGAAGTCGCCGTCAGGTTTAGTACAGCCCCCTGCTCCGCTCGCGTTGTTTCCGAAGCGCACGCAGGGGTGATAACTAATAGGGATAGAACAATCAAATATTTCATTGGCTTAATATGGAAGAAGATTTCCTTAACCGCAAGCTGAAAGGCGGAGGTGAATCTGCTAGTTTGCGCAAAAAATAGATGAGGTGATTTATGACGGTAGCAACAGCAAGACATATTCTGGTCAGCAGTGAAGCCCAGTGTAATGAATTGAAGACTCAGATAGAGCAGGGTACTGATTTTGCCGATCTGGCCAAACAACATTCCAGTTGCCCCTCCGGGCAGAATGGTGGTGACCTGGGTGAGTTCGGCCCCGGCATGATGGTGCCGGAATTCGACAAGGTCGTGTTTTCCGCTGATGTGAATACAGTGCAGGGACCGGTGCAGACACAGTTTGGCTACCATCTTCTCGAAGTGACCAGCCGTACGGACTGAGCCCATTATCTCAAGTGGTGAAAAAGGGTGCGATGATTCGCGCCCTTTTTCTTTTCAGCAATGCTGAGTTTCGGCTTGTTGTCGTCAAAGCGAACAGTAGCTTTGCGGCATGAATGATTCCTCTCTCAAAAAAATAGTAACGATTATCGGTGCAGGTCTGGCTGGCAGTGAAGCTGCATGGCAGTTGGCAAAGCGCGGCATTCCGGTGCGTCTGCATGAGATGCGCCCAGCGAGGATGACTCCGGCGCACCACACAGGAAACTGCGCGGAACTGGTTTGCTCCAACACCTTCCGTGCAGATCATCTGGAGAATGCGGTTGGCCTGCTGCACGAAGAAATGCGGCGCATGGATTCGCTAATCATGAGTTGTGGCGATGAGGCGCGCATTCCGGCAGGAACAGCGCTGGCCGTGGATCGCGAACAATTTTCCGAATTAGTCACCGCGAGATTAAAAGCCGAGCCGTTGATTGAATTTGTATCGGGTGAAGTCAGCGCAATCCCTTCCGATGGACTGGTGCTAATTGCCTCCGGCCCCCTCACCTCCGATGCCTTGTATGAGCAAATCCGCACACTGACCGGAGAGGAACACCTGAGTTTCTTCGATGCTATTGCACCGGTGGTGGATGCCGAATCGGTAAATATGGATGTGGCCTTCTGGAAAAATCGCTACGACAAGAATGTCGCTGAAGGTGAGGCCGGCGATTATCTCAATTGCCCGATGAACGAGACGCAATACAAGGCTTTCATTGCCGAACTGGTGGCCGCCGACAAGGTTGCCTTCAAGGGTTTTGAAGATGTTCCCTTCTTCGATGGCTGTATGCCCATCGAGGAAATGGCTGAACGCGGCGAGGATACCCCTCGCTTCGGGCCGATGAAGCCGGTAGGCCTGGATCATCCGGTAACAGGTAAGCGCTATTATTCTGTGGTTCAGCTAAGACGGGACAACCGCATGGGCAGCCTTCTGAACATGGTCGGCTTCCAGACCAAGATGACCTATGGCGAACAGAAACGCGTATTCACCATGATTCCGGGGCTGGAAGGAGCTGAATTTTTCCGGCTTGGCAGCCTGCACCGCAATACCTTCATCAAATCGCCTGCCATGCTGGACGGCACCCTGCGCCTGAAGAAAGAGCCACGCATCCTGTTTGCCGGTCAAATCACCGGCGTGGAAGGCTATGTCGAATCTGCCGCGATGGGTCTGATGGCCGGGCGTTTTCTGGCGGCCATGGTCCAGGGTTCTGAACCGGATGCGCCGCCAGCCGATACCGCGCACGGCGCACTGCTGGCGCATATTTCACAGACAAGAATCGAAGACTTCCAGCCGATGAATATCAATTTTGGCCTGCTTCCTCCGGGACCAAAAAAAGACGGCAAACGGCGCTTAAGCAGGGCTGAACGGCGGCGTGGTGTTTCCGAGCTGGCACTGGCCTCGCTGCAAAGCTGGCTGGACCGGTGATGCATCTCACTTGCTCAGTGGCATGAGTAGGGTAGAATTTCCGTGAACCAATCAATCACAAGGGGGAAAAACATGAAACTTCGTTATATCGCTCTGGCTGCAGCCGCACTTCTGGTCAGCGGACAAAGCGCACAGGCTGATGGCGTTGCCATCGGGCTCAAGGCAGGCACCCTGGGTGCTGGCGTGGAACTAACCACCAATGTCATTCCGATGATGCTCAATGCGCGCATTCAAGCCAACGGCTTCAACTACAATACGACGGTGACCAATACCAGCGTGCACTACGATGCCAAGCTGAAGCTCCTGTCAGTCGGCGCACTGGCAGATTTCTATCCTCTGGCCGGCAAGTTCCGCCTCACTGCCGGTGTTTATTACAATGGTAACAAGCTGACCCTTACCGGCGTTCCGAACGCTGCAAGCTATGTTATTAACGGTACCACCTATACCGCCGCTCAGGCAGGCACCGTGACTGGGACGATGGACTTCAATAAGTTGGCTCCATATGCTGGTATCGGCTGGGGCGATGCTGTGTCCAGCGGCAGCCCGTTTGGTTTCAATATTGATCTGGGTGTGCTGTATCAGGGCAAGCCGAAGACCACCGTCACGGCGACTGGTGCTGCTGCGGGACTGGCTACCGACATTGCAGCTGAAAAAACCAAGCTGGATAACAATGTGAAGAAGTACAAATTCTATCCGGTTGCTTCGGTGGGCATCAGCTATCATTTCTAAGTTGATGGCATCTCGAACATGGATACGGGGGGCACTTTTGCTCCCCGTTTTCTTTGCCATAGGCATGCCGCTGGCCTTATCCTATGAAAACACCGCCGGGCAGCAGGTACGCGTGGCTCAATTGGTGTTTCAAAACGAATGTGCAGCGCGCACGGCCTGCCTGACCTCATGGAATAAGGGTGAAGAATTCGCCTCGCTCGGCATCGGACATTTCATCTGGTATCCCGCAGGCGCAGCAGAATCCGATAAGCCTTTCCGTGAAAGCTTCCCTCAATTGCTCGTCTTTCTACGCAATCATGATGTGGTACTACCTGACTGGCTGGCTTCCGCTGGAGCTTGCCCTTGGCCTGATCGCGACAGCTTTGTGCATAACCTCGATTCGCCACGCATGCAGGCCCTGCGAGATATACTTGAAAACACCATGCCCCTGCAGGCGGAGTTCATAAGCCGGCGTTTGGATGCAGCCCTTCCCGAAATGCTCAAGGCAGCGCCGCAGCACTTACGTGAGCATATCAAACAACAGTACCGCCGCGTCGCCGCATCCCCGATGGGGCCTTACGCGCTCACCGATTACGTCAACTTCAAGGGTGAAGGGGTAAGCAAGGGCGAACGCTATCATGGACAAGGTTGGGGACTGTTGCAGGTACTATCAGCCATGCATGGCGAGCAAGCGGGTATCAAAGCCATCGAGGAATTTGCACATGCGGCAGATGCGATGCTCACCCGACGAGTCGCCAATTCCCCTCCGCATCGACAAGAACAGCGTTGGTTGAATGGTTGGCGTAAACGCCTTGCCACCTATACAGAAGAAGCTGATGAGGCCTCGCGCCGCGAAAAGCCTTAGTCCCAACTGTAAATAGAGGGGTATAATTTCCTACCCTTTGCGCTTTGCACATCTGGTCGCATCACGTAAATTACGCTGCATGAGATATCTGAAGCTATTCCCCGCACTATTCCTCTTTCTTGGTTCTCCACTTGCAGTAGCGGCTCCATTTGCCGCCCTGCATCAAGCCGACTTCGGCAACGGGGTGCGCCTCGTGGTCGAGGAAGATCATTCAGCTCCCGTAGCCATCGTGCAGGTCTGGCTGAAAGTGGGCGGGCGCGACGAGGCTGCGGGAAAAACCGGACTGGCACATGTGTTTGAGCACATGATGTTCAAAGGCTCCAAAAAACTTGCTCCCGGTGAGTTCTCGCGTCGTATCGCCGCCATGGGTGGCAATGACAATGCATTTACCAGCCATGATTACACTGCCTATTTTGAAATCGTTCCGGCTACCAAGGTGGATGAAGTGCTGGGTATGGAGGCCGAACGTTTCTCCAGCCTGCGCTTGCGTGCCGAGGACTTTGCCAAGGAAATCCAGGTGATTCAGGAAGAGCGTCGCATGCGTACCGATGATGATCCGAACAGTCGCATGTTCGAAGAATTGTCTTCGGTGGCGCTGCGTCTGCATCCCTATCGCCAACCGGTAATCGGCTGGATGCAGGACTTGAAGGCATTGAATATCGAGGACGTCAAAAGCTTCTATAAGGCGCACTACATTCCCGGCAATGTCACCGTAGTCGTGGTCGGCGATGTGGATTTTTCCAGCGTAAAAAAAACCGTGGAAAAAACCTTCGGTAAACTGAAGAAGCGGCCGGTAAGCACGCGTTTTAACCCGGTAGAACCTGAGCCAATCGGTGCTAAGCGAATGGTGGCGCGATTGCCAGCACAGCTACCCATGCTGGCCGTGGGTATTCCGGTTCCTGTCTGGCATCCGGGCGTGAATGATCGCGAGGCCGCTTCGCTGGCTGTGGCTACCGAGATTCTGGCTGGCGGACGCTCGGCGATACTGAATCGCGAGATCGTCGACAAACAGCGTAAGGCCTTTGCCGCAGCAGCAGGTTACGATCCATTCAGTATGGGTATCGACCTGTGGTTCGCCTATGGAATGCTTGGTCCGAAGCAAACACCGAAGGCTTTTGAAAAGGCCCTATGGGCAACGATTGGAACCCTTCGCGACACAGGGCCGAGTGCGGTACAGCTGGCCTCAGCCAAGCGTCGTATGACCGCCGATGAAATATTTTCGCAGGATTCATTATATATCCGCGCCAAACAGATCGGCATGATGGAAACGGTGGGCATCGGTGCAGACAAGCGCGATGACTGGCTTGCCGCGCTGCAAGGCGTGACGGCCAAGGATGTGCAGCAAGTGCTCAAAAAATGGATCAGGGTGGAGCGCTCCACCACCGGCGTATTGCAACCGGAGGTGAAGTCATGAAGCGCTTAACACCTTTGCTGACCACCCTTTTGCTTTTCACCTTTGTGCCGACCGCCCATGCCATCCCCCCCATCGAGGAAGCGGAACTGGATAATGGTCTGCGCGTACTCTTGATGCAATCGCACAATGTTCCGATGGTGGTGATGAGCCTGACCGTTCCGGTCGGCAGTCGACTGGATCCGGATGGGCGTGGCGGCACAGCCTCCATGTTGTCATCCATGCTTACCGACCATACGGCAAGAAACGATTATGTGCGTTGGGCCGATAGACTCGATGCAGCAGCCATCCGATTGGGAAGTAGCGCCTCGTATGATTCCATGTCGCTAACACTTACCGTATTAAAAGAGGCGCTTGGTGATGGTGTCGCAGCGTTTTCCGAGGCGGCTTTGATGCCGGGCTGGGATACCGGACGCTTCGCTATTCTCAAGGCGGATTCCGTGGCCGGAGCGCAGAAGTCGCTGGAAGAGCCGGGCGTGCGTGCTGCCGAGGAAACCGCAGCCTTGCTCTTTGGCAAGCATGGCTACGGACATCGCTCCGGTGGCAATGTCGCATCCCTGCAGCGCATCAACTTGAAAGATTTGCAGGCCATGTATGGCGCACAATTCAAACCACAGGGTGCGGTGCTGGCTGTAAGTGGCGATGTGAGCATGGATGAATTGCTCAGCCTGATTCGTCCGGCCTTTGCCGGCTGGAAGGGCAAGCCGGCCGTGGCCGCCCTGGATGTGGCGCCAACGGAAGAGGTGCGTGGTGAAGATCGGCATGTGTCCATGCCGACCCACCAAATGACCGTGCAATTGGCCCGCCTCGGCCCATCGCGTTTTGATAAGGCTTTTTTCGCCAATATGTTACTCAATCATATGCTTGGCGGCGGCGGTTTTTCCTCACGTCTGATGACCGAGGTGCGTGAGAATCGTGGCCTGGTGTACGGCGTGTATTCCTATTTCGTACCGCTGGCTGCGCCGGGGCCGTTTGTCATCAGTCTGCAAACGCGCGCCGATCAGGCGGGGACCGCTCTGGATGTGGTGCGTGATGTGTTGCGCGCCATGCACGATGGCAAAATCAGCAAAGCCGAACTGGATGCCGCCAAGGCCAATCTAAGCGGCGGCTTTGCCCACCGGCTTGATTCCAACGGCAAGCGCGTCGGCCTGCTGTCGATGATCGGCTTCTACGGTATGTCGATGGACTATCTGCAAGCCTGGGAAGCCAAGATCAACAGCGTGACGCTGGCCGAGGTGAAGCAGGAGGCGGCACGTTTTCTCGATGTTGCCGACTGGAATCTTGTTCAGGTCGGCCCGGAGCCTGTGCAGCCCTGATGCGCATCACGGCTGGCCGCCTGCGCGGGAGAAAAATCACCGTCCCCGACATCCCCGGTGTGCGACCCACGCCATCCAAGGCGCGTCAGGCAATGTTCAATATCCTAGGCAGCGTGGATGGCCTTTCGGTGCTCGACCTGTTTTCCGGCTCGGGGCTGATGGCGCTTGAGTCATTATCGCGTGGTGCTGAATCGGTTGTTTCAATCGAGAAAGACAGACGGATTGTCGAGCGACTACAAGCCATACGCCGCGATTGGGAGCTGACAGATGGCTGGAAGGTGCTGTGTGGCGATGTGCAAAAAGAGCTGGAGGGCTTGCATGACCGCCACTTCGATCTTGTTTTTGCCGACCCGCCGTACAATAAAGGCATCAGCGATCTGTTGCCTGCATGGCTTGATGCCGCAGGCGTTTGCTGTGATCAACTGATCATTGAAGAAGAGTCGCGGGTTGAACCAGTTTGGCCGGCAGGCTGGACGGAGCGGCAGGCACGGCGCTATGGTGGGACCTGTCTGCATTTTCTGGACAAGGAGAGAGCATGATTCGCACGGCGATTTACCCTGGCACATTCGATCCGATCACGCTCGGCCATGTCGATGTGGTACGCCGTGGACTCAAGCTTTTCGACCGCGTGGTGATTGGTGTGGCCGCCAATCCCAACAAACAACCGATGTTCGACCTCGACACACGCCTGGCCATGGTGCGCCAGACCTTCGTCGGTGACGACCGAATCGAAGCGGTTGCCTTCAATGGCCTGCTGGTGGAGTTGGCCAAGAGCCAGAAAGCGCATGCCATTCTTCGTGGCCTGCGCGCCGCCTCTGATTTTGAATATGAATTCCAGATGGCGACCATGAACCGGCGCTTGGATGAAAGCATTGAAACCGTTTTCGTGATGGCTCGCGAAGATTACACCTTCGTCTCCTCACGCTTCATCCGCGAAATCTCCTCCATGGGCGGCGATGTCTCCGAACTCGTCCCTCCGGTAGTCATCCCCTACCTCAAGAAATCCGCCTAGTCCTGAACTGCTCGACCCTTTTAGCTAGTCATACCTCATGCCTGCTTAGCCAAGGCCTGCTATAGGCTGCTATCAACATCAACCGCTTTACGGTGAACGTTCGTTCACCTAAGCTTGCGGCATGGTAGATAACAACGATCATATCCACTTAGGTCGACTGCAGGATTTTTTCGCGACCCATAAATCGCTGCCGCCGTATGCCAAGATTGCAGATATTTGCGATATGCGCTCCAAGGCTGGCGTTTCCAAATTGGTTTTTCGCCTCAAACGTGATGGTTTCTTGCAAGTCGCCCCCGGAGGGCGGCTGGCACCGACAGCACAATTCTTCGGGCGGGCGCTGGTTGGCACGGCGCCAGCAGGCTTCCCCAGCCCGGCTGCCGAACTGCTCGATGATGCGCTGAGTATCGATGATTATCTGGTCGATCACCCGTCAGATACGGTGCTGGTTGAGGTGCAGGGCGATTCGATGATCGGAGCCGGCATCCAGCCGGGAGATTATGTAATTGTGCGCAAGTGCCAGCAGGCCGAACCCGGGCAGATCGTGGTAGCCATCATGGATGGCGAATTCACCATCAAATACCTCGACCGTGACGAACATGGTTATCTTTTGCGTCCGGCCAATGCGCATTATTCACTGCTGCGCCCGGAGCAAGATCTCAGCATCTTTGGCATCGTGACGGGCCAGTTCCGTAAATACCCCTGAGCCAAACCCTGTGAATGAATCCATCCGACTCTCCCCTTCGGCATGCGATAGCTCTTCTTCTTTCTTGCGCGGCCAAGAAAGAAGCAAAGAAAGCCGCCCACGGGTGGCTATGAATTCCCGGCCCGTTCACTTGCGCAGCAGGCGCAAACCGGGAATAACTCCCCCTCTTTTTGCGCAAGGCTCCGCTGCGCAAATTCCTAGTCCGGCACAGCCACAAGTGGGACCAGAAGCAAACCATCAGGCAAAGCAATTATGATGATCAGCGACTGGCCGAAGGCCATCGCGCATATCGATGCGGACTGTTTTTTTGCCGCCTGCGAACGACTGCGCCGACCGGATCTGGCAGGGCATCCGATTTGCGTGATGTCCAGTCAGGATGCCTGCATCGTGGCCAAGACCTACGATGCCAAGGCTGCGGGCATCACGACCGGCATGCCGGTGTGGGAGGCGAAAAAGCTGATGCCTCTGGCTGCCTATCTGCAGGCCGATTTCCGTTTCTACGGCCTGCTTTCGGACAAGCTATTTACCATCCTCCGCCGCTACTCACCGCAGGTGGAGGCATACTCGATTGATGAAGGCTTTGTCGATCTGGATGGGCTGCGCAGCTACTGGCGCATGGGTTATGGCGAGATGGGCGATGCCATACGGCGAACGATCCTTGAGGAAACCGGACTGACGGTTTCCGTTGGTGTTTCGGTGACGCGCACGCTGGCCAAAATGGCCTCGGAAGCGAATAAGCCAAACGGCCTGACTGTGGTGCCCGGCCGGCACATCGCCGAATTCTTAGCCGGTCAACAAGCGCAAGATATTCCCGGTATCGGTAGCCGCCGTGCGGCACTGCTGCGAAAATTCAACATCAATACAGCACTGGAGTTTTCGCGCACCCCCGTATCGCAGGTACAACGTCTACTCGGGCGCGCCGGCATAGATCTGTGGCATGAACTCAATGGCAAAAGCTTGCTCGGTATCCAGACCCATCCGCCGCTACCCAAAAGCATGGCGCGCACGGCAAGCATGGGGCAACGCACCTGCGATATTCGCCTCGTGCGTGCACATCTGTCACACCACTGCTTCCGGCTGGGTATGGATATGCTGGCGCGCGGCCTACAGGCGAAGCGCTTCACGGTGACCCTACGCCTCGGCAATTTCGAACGTATTGCGCTTACAGAACGCCTACCACATGCCTCGCAACACCTGCACACCATGCAGCGCACCGCCACCCACCTGCTGCACGGACTGTGGCAGCCGGAGATGGTATGTAATGGATGCGGTATCGTGGCCACGGAGATCAGTCCCGTCGATCATGACCAGACGGAAATGTTTGCTGCAAACGAGCACGAGGCAAGCGACCTGCCACTGTGGCAGGCCATGCAGCAGATGCGCTACCGCTTCGGCAGCTCCATCATCCGTCCGGCCAATACCCTGCTGCGCCCATCCACACCAAGACCGCGAAGCAGCCGATTCACCTACCCGCTATTTGTTTGCAAGTGAGCTTGTTTGCCATGCCTTCGGGTTTTACCATGCGCCCGGTTTTACCACGCGCCCAGACAAGGAGTAAGCGATGCCGATTTACGAATACCATTGTGATAGTTGCGAAAAGGATTTCGAGACGCTGGTACTGCGCAAGTCCGAGGCCGTTCAATGCCCGGCCTGTGGTGGCGAAAAACTATCCAAACTGATATCTGCCCATGCCGTAGGTCATGGCACACCCGAAACCGCCTGCGGTTCCGCCCCTTGCTCACCGATGCCCGCCTGTGGTGGTGGCGTGTGTCCAGGCATGCAATAAAGGCCATACCCACCATGGCTAAAATCTCCTAGCCGAGCATATCCGATAACGGCACACAAGGCTGATTCAGGGCATGCGCCACACCACTATGCGCAATATGACCGTCCCATGTATTCACACCGCGCGCCAAGGCCCCATCTCCACGCAAGGAACTTTTAATAGCCGACTCAACACCCTGATCAGCCAACATCTGTACAAAGGGTAGGGTCGCATGGGTTAGAGCACGGGTTGCACTAAGCGGCACGCAGGCCGGCAGATTGGGCAGGCAGCAATGCAAAACACCTGCCTCGACGTACACCGGCTTGGCATAGCTGGTAGGCCGACTGGTCGAAGAGATACCACCCTGATCGATGGCAATATCGACAAACACGCCGCCGTGCATGCGCGCCAACCTTTCCTTATCCAGCAAATGCGCGGCATGCTCACCGACCATCAGGGTTGCGCCAATCAGTAAATCGCAGCCATCCAGCTCAGATAGCATGGCATCCATACTGAAAACACCCGCCCTTCCGCGCTCGCCAAAACTCTTCTGCAAAGACCCAACGCAGGCTTCGCTGGCATCCAGCACACAAACCTCCGCCCCCATACCGAGAGCCACATCCGCAGCACTCCTGCCAGCATTGCCGCCACCGATAATCAGCACGCGTGCCGGCGGAACACCATCCACCCCACCCATCAATTTCCCTTTGCCCGGAAAGGGCGTGCCATTCTCCGCCTGTAGCAGATAAGCACCCATTTGCGCAGCCACACGGCCTGCCACCCGACTCATCGGAGCAAGCAAGGGCAGCGAGCCATGATCCAGTTGCACGGTTTCATAAGCGATCGCGCACACCTTTTTTTGCAAAAGGAGAGGGACAAGTTCCTGCACAGCGGCCAGATGCAGGAAGGTGAACAGGCACAGATTCGGTTTCAGAAAAGAATATTCAACTGCCAGCGGTTCCTTAACCTTAACCACCAGTTCGGCATCCCAGGCCTCAACTGCTGTCGGCACGATGCAGGCCCCGGCGGTGCGGTAATCAGCATCGGTAAAACCACTGCCCAAACCTGCGCCCTGCTCGATAAGCACCTTATGCCCATCCTTCGCTATGTTTGCCGCACCCTCGGGGGTGAGGGCGACACGCCGTTCGCGGTTCTTGATCTCTTTGGGAATGCCAACAATCATCCTCGCCTCGCGCTCATCCCATACAGGAGCTGATAACATTATAACGCAAAACTCAGGGACATGCGGCTAACTGTTTCCAGTTAAGGGCGTGATGGCTAGTGTTAGGCATGCGGCAACCAACCGCCAAGGAAGCAAGATGTCCATTTCGCTGAAACCATTAATGATCTCCGGCAAAGAGGTGCTCCCCCTGATTGAGGGCGGTAAAGGTGTGGCTGTTTCCAACGGCGAAAGCTCCGGCGCCTGGGCGGCAGCTGGGGGCGTGGGAACCTTCTCCGCCGTGAATGCCGACAGCGTTGATGAGCATGGCAATATCACCCGCACCGTTTACCACGGTCGCAGCCGCAAGGAACGCTTTGGCGAACTGGTGACCCAAGCCATTGCCGGCGGTGTTTCACAGGCAAAAGCTGCACATGAAGTCGCTGGTGGCGAAGGGCGCCTCCATGCCAATATTCTCTGGGAGATGGGTGGAGCTGAGCATGTACTGACTGGCGTGTTAGAGGGTGCAAAAGGCCTGGTTCACGGCGTGACCTGTGGTGCCGGTATGCCTTTCCGACTGGCCCCGATTGCAGCGCATTATCAAGTTTATTATTACCCCATTATTTCTTCGGCCCGCGCCTTCCGCGCCCTGTGGCTGCGCTCCTACCGCAAGCATCCCGATTGGTTGGGCGGTGTGGTATACGAAGACCCGTGGCTGGCTGGTGGACACAACGGCCTGTCCAACTCCGAAGACCCGCTGCTACCGGGCGATCCCTACCCGCGTGTTGCCGAGTTACGCAAAACTATGAATGAGTTCGGCCTGCAAAACACGCCGATTGTCATGGCTGGTGGTGTCTGGTTCCTACGCGAATGGGCCAACTGGCTCGATAATCCCGAGATCGGCCCCATCACCTTCCAGTACGGAACGCGTCCAATGCTCACCCAGGAAAGCCCTATCTCTGATGTCTGGAAGCAGCGCCTGATGCAGCTTAAAGATGGCGATATCCGACTGAACAAATTCTCGCCGACCGGCTTCTACTCCTCTGCCGTGTACAACCAATTCCTGCACGAACTGTATGACCGAGCTGATCGCGAGATTGCCTTTGTCGATCATCCGACGGGCGATCATGTCGAATCCTTCCACTTCGGGGTACGCAATAAAGAGGTGTTTGTTACCAAGCAGGATCGCAAGAGTGCTGCTGCGTGGATGGAAGAAGGCTTCACCAAGGCCCTTTCGACGCCTGATTCCACGCTCGTGTTCGTCAGTCCCGAAAAAGCCAAGGAGATTCGCGAGGATCAATTGGCCTGCATGGGCTGCCTATCGCAGTGCAGCTTTTCCAACTGGGCTTCCAATGATGCAGGAACGACCGGACGCAAGGCCGATCCACGCAGCTTTTGTATCCAGAAGACCCTGCAGGGTATCGCCCACGGTGACGATCCGAGTTCACACCTGATGTTTGCCGGGCATGCCGCCTACCGTTTTGCGCTGGATCCGTTCTATGCCAATGGCTTCATCCCTACGGTCAAACAACTTGTCGAACGTATCTGCACCGGCGACTAAGAGAAGTCTAAAGAAGAATCGGGTTGATGCTTAGCCGAGGGCGTTAAGCTTGGCGGCCATAATCAAATCGTTCTCGTGCAGACCACCGATTTTGTGGGTGTAAAACACCACATCGCAATATCCCCAGCTATAACTCAACACCGGATGATGACCCTCACATTCGGCCAATTCGCCAACACGCAAGGCAAAAGCCTGAGCCGTAATAAAATCGGCAAAACTAAAATGGCGCGACAGGCGGGTACCATCTTTATTTAGCTCCCAACCAGGCACATCGACCAGCATGGCCTGTGCTTGCTCGAGTGTTAGTGGCGCGATACCGCCCTGGCAGGGTTTACATGCCTGCTCGTTCAGTTCCATGACGTCCTCCATAGACTCAAGTTGTGATTCCGCATTTGGCAAGCAGCTGATGTATGCCTGTGGGCAGCGCAAGCGCGCTGATGTCGGCCACCCATTGGCCGACACCGGAAGGGGCTTTGTCCGAAGCCTCGGTGTATAAATGCAGGCGACGGTGGGTGAGTTGATGGATATGACAGGGGGGCATTTCAGGCGCAGCCGCAAGCTCGATAATCGGCGGCGTCCACAACCCGGCCCAGATGCCGGTATCCGGGCGCCGCATCAGCCAGATACCCTGCGCTTTATCGACATGCAGGTTCACTTGCCAGTGCACATCGCGGACTTGAACTCCCGTTCTTTTTTCACCTGCGGTATCCACCTGAAACGCTGTAGCACAATGCTGTTGCACGGGACATGTCCGACAACGGGGGGCTGCCGAGGTACACAATGTGGCACCCAACTCCATCATGGCCTGGTTCCAGGTATCGGGTTCGCCCAAATCTTCAATCGCTTCCTGCGCCAGCTGCCAGAGTCTTTTATCAGAGGCATCACGCTCTGCATGCCATCGTCTGAGCACTCTTTTTACATTGCCATCAAGCACCGGTGTGCCCATGCCGAAACAGAACGAGGCAATCGCCCCCGCAGTCGACCGCCCGATGCCGGGCAGTGCTTGAATATCCTCGAAGTCGTGTGGAAAAATGCCGCCATGGCGTGCCACGATGGCCTGCGCTGCGCTGTGCATGAAACGGGCCCTGCGGTAGTAACCTAAGCCTTCCCAAGCCTTGAGCACGCTATCGAGTTCAGCGGCAGCCAGCGTGGCAATATCGGGAAATGTATCGAACCATACGGCATAGCGCGGCAGCACAGTCGTCACCTGTGTCTGCTGCAACATGATTTCGGAAACCCAGATGCGATACGGGTCCTGAGTATGTCGCCAGGGAAGATCACGGGCATGACTGGCGTACCAGTCGAGCAAATCGCCCGTGCGTGCGCTACATGGGGTGGAAGACAAAGCGGTCATCTAGCACCTCGAAGGTCAGATAAAAACTGACGCGGTCCAGACCCCATGTGCTGGGCAGAGGCCTGAAAGGGGATGCCGCATGGATGGCGGCAATGGCACTGTCATTGAGCGGACCGATCGGGCTGGGGCGCAGGATTTCGATACCGCCGAGGGAGCCATCCTTTTCAATTGTCAGGCGTAACAAGGCGCGGCGCTCATCTTCATCATGCTCACGGTAATTGGCCTGACCTGGGCGCCACTGCTCCTCCAAGGCACGCACCAACTGATGCGCATAGGGCGCGTAGCGGGCTTCACGCGTATTGATCGGAATATCCGCCTCGCGCGACAACATCTTTTTCAAACGCCGCTCGCGCTCAAAATCGCGCGATAATTCGGCCAATGCCATGCTCGACGGCATTAAATTCGACATAGGAATAGGAGCCTGCGGCCGCGGCTTTTTCTGCACCTGCTTCTGCGGCGGTTTTTTCGGCGGCTCGGGCGGCTCCAGCATCGGCCCCTTGGCGGTCAGGGTGCGTGCCTTCTGCTGATGTTTCGGGGTCGGCGGTGGCGGAGGGGTGCGCGGCGGCTGTGGTATCGCTGGCTTGGACGGCTTGCGTTGCTCTCCGGGCATCGGAGACTTGGCGGCGCGCGTGAGTCTGTCCTCCGATTTGCTGCTACCACCTTCGGCATTCCGGTTGGAGATGGCATCAGCCTTTTCAGGCGCCTTGGTTGCCTTGCTCTTTTCCGGACTCAGCAGCACCACATCCATACTCTGCGGCAAGCTGTGCTTTGGAATGGGTTTATTAACATGTTGAACGGTAATGAAAACCGCCAACAACACATGACAGGAGATGGAGGCGACCAAGGAAACGCTCCAGCGCCGCCCCTCGGGGGAAATGGGGTTAGCCATGCGCAGTGCCTGTAGGGACTTCGCTCGTTGAATCCATGGCGCTGCGCAGATGATCAGTAATGTACTGTGCTGCCACGCCATTGAGCCAGCCGGTTATGCTCGCAACGAGCAGGAATGGCGGCAAAAGGTAAAACAGTGCCTGTTGCTGGATAAACAAACCCTCCACGACCACAAACTGCACCAGCATATGCGCCACGGCGCCAAGCAGGCTTATTCCAATCAGGCTGATGCCGGGGATGCTTCGCCATGCGGCCAGCATGATCAGCGCTGCAGCCATAGCACCGCTCAAGCTCATGATAAAGGTAGGGGTGAACAGGGTGCCGATGAACAGGGAACCAACCACCACGCGAGCCACCGCCAGCATCAGTGCTTCTTTCGGCCCAAGCATGACCAGCGCGATCAGGGTAATGATATTGGCCAAGCCCGGCTTGAACCACGGGCCAAGGCCGGGCAGCGCGGATTCCAACACATGGATGCCGACGGCCAGCATCAATAAAGCCATCCATTGCGCCTTGCGCTGCATACCTTCAAGAGACGGGCGGGCAAGTATGAGCCGTGGGGTGGCACTGGATTGTCCGGGAGAATGGATGCTCGATTGAACCATCGGCTTACTCTAACATCGCATCAAAGGCTTGCGCATCCCCGCGAATAGCAACAAGGATGCGATTCGGCAGACAAACCAGCGTGCCGCCAATGTCATGCTTGTGACCTGCCAAAACACAACGCTTACTGCTGCATGGGGACTCGGTGATAGCTACATTTCCGTCGGCGATAATGATATCTGATATGCCAATCTCCCCCTCAGCTTTGAAATGCACGGGCGTGTCTGCATGCAAAGGGTATTCAGCAAGCAAGGTCTGGCCGTAATACACATCAACCATGGCCTCGCCGCTACCAGCCAGTTGCCGGATATGCATCCAGCCAAAGGCAATACCGCACAGCACGATGAGCAGCAACACACGGTCGGTCCATGTGCCGCTTAGCTTACCCGGGGAGACAGAGCTCGAATTCATGCGCCAAGTGTATCAGCTTTGGCTGTGGAAACAGCGACGCGACATCACAGATGAGCCGCTTTGGATAGAGAAGGGAGAAACGCCATGAACACACTTATTACCGGAGCCAACCGCGGTATCGGCCTAGGCTTTGTTCGCCACTATCTGAGCCAAGGCCATCAGGTTTGGGCATGCCATCGCAGGGACAAGAGTGGTTTAGCATCTATCGACAATACCTCGCTGCATTTGCTGCACTGGGATGTGAGCACAGATGATGGGCCACAAGGTACATTACCTGCACACATCGACTTACTGATCAATTGCGCCGGCATCTACGGCCCGGGCAAGGGTGAACAAGAGCTGGATAAGGTGAGCCCAGACATCATGCAGGAGGTATTCAATATCGACTGCATCGGGCCTTTGCGTGTCGTGCAACTGCTGCAAGACCGCATGGCGCAAGGCGGTGTGATCGCCAACCTCAGCTCCAAGATGGGCTCAAGCGGCGATAACAGCAGTGGCGGCACCTATGCCTATCGCGCTGCCAAAGCCGGATTGGTAATTGTATCGAAATCCATGGCTGTCGATTTGGCGCCGTCAGGTGTGCATGTGCTCACCCTGCATCCGGGCTGGGTACGTACGGATATGACGCATCAAAGCGGTCTTATCGATGTTGAGGACTCGGTGCGTGGTATGGCGAATGGAATTGCCCGTGCGCGGGACTATGCACCGGGTGCCTTTGTTGCTTTTGATGGAAAAATCGTGCCTTACTGAGGACTTGGTAAATCAGGCTTGATCATCTTTCGTATGGATTGACTGAGATGCACAATTGAAAATGGTTTGTTTGCCATGATGCTATGACTAATACTATTCGTAGAAGGTGTTTCATGCTCTTTGTCATAGCCGGTAGCAAAAATGATGGGGACATTTTCATTAATTTCCCGGATGGCGCTTGCTAAATTAAGACCGCCCATCTTTGGCATCACAATATCTGTGAGGACCAGATCAATATCTTGCTTGTGGGTCTGGAATAATTTTAGCGCTTCCTCACCGTCGACAGCTGCCAGCACCTTATAACCCAGTCTCTCTAAAACCTTGGCCGTAGTGCTGAGCACACTTTCCTCATCATCGACCAGCAAAATGGTTTCACCATGACCTGACATTGTTTCTTCCGCGTTCGCCACATCTGTCTCAGGTTCATGCTCTGGTTCCAATAATGGTAGATAAATGTGGAAGGATGTGCCCTTACTTACCTCACTCTCCACCTGCATCACTCCGCCATGTGAGGCCACGGCCCCATAGACCATGGCTAGGCCTAGGCCAGTTCCTGCACCTACTTCCTTGGTCGTGAAAAACGGATCAAAGATGTTATTCAAGTGCTCATCAGGAATACCCTGGCCATTATCCGACACCGTCAGCTTGGCCATGCGATGACTGGCCAGGTCAGGGTAGGTTTTTTCAAAGTTATCATCAGCCTCAAACACAGCCAGCTCCATATTGATTTCCGGCTTGTCAACGTCCTCAACCGCATGACGTGCATTGCTCAACAGATTCATCAGCACCTGCTGCATCTGGGTTGCGTCACCATTGACACGCAACACTTCCGCGCAGAAATGTGTCCGCACCTTGATATTTTTCGGCACACTCATCATGGCCAGTTTGGAAGCCTCCTTAATGAAGGGGGTGAGCATGAGAGGATGCATATCGACCGCATCCTTACGGGCAAAGGTCAGAAGTTGGCTGATCGTGTCGCGCGCGCGGAAGCTAAGGGCTTCGATATTCTTCAGATCTTGAATGATTTCAGGGCGGTCCTCGGATTTGCATTTGGCCAGAAACAGGCTGCCTATGATGCTCGCCAGTATATTGTTGAAATCGTGGGCTATGCCGCCCACCAAGGTGCCCAATGCCTCCATTTTTTGCGCTTGGCGCAACTGTTCCTCTAAAGCTCTACTCGCAGAAACATCCCTCAGGAATACCGTCAGTTCGCGTTTCCCGGATTTCGAGAACTCGGATATGGAAGCTTCGGCTGAGAATTCCTGGCCATTTTTTCGCAGCCCTACAATACCGCGTGGTCCAGCCATAACAGGCGATATTCGCCCACCTTCACTGAAATGCTCCACATCTATCCTGTGTTGCTCTCGGAAATGTTCTGGTAACAATATCTCCAGCTGTTTCCCAAGCACCTCATCACGGCTGTAACCAAATATTTTTTCTGCCGCTTCATTAAATACAGTGATGCATTGCTCTGCATCGATAGAGATGACCGCATCGAAGGCCAGATTCACGATATTGGAATAGCGGATCACATTTTCACGTATTTCTTCTTCGGCCTGCTTGCGCTCGGTGATATCGCAAAGTTCGAAGATAAATTTTGTTCGTCTGTTATCTCGCGGCCCGGTAAGAAATGCATTGGTTGTCATTTCCATGGGGAATGTTGATTTGTCTTTCCGCTGCCCTGTTTCTTCAAGGGTTCCTTTACCTGCGGCTTTCATCTGTTGATTCAGATCTGGCAGACTAGAATCATGCATCAACGCGGAGATGTTGCCGCCTAATATCTCGGCACTGGAATGGCCGAACAAGTTTTCAGCGGCTGGATTGAAAGCCTCAATCAGCCCTTGATCATCCGTCATAATCAGACCATCGATTGCATTGTCTACAATGGATTTCGCCCTCGAGCTCGTTGCTGATATGGCATTAGCAATATTCTGCAGTGATTCTACTGCGCTTTCCATTTCATCTACTTTATAGAGCAGGACACCTGCATTGAGGTCACCCTCAAGCAGCTTTGATGCTGTTTTATTCAGAATTGAAATCGATCGTAATATGGCCAGATAGAATGCGATAAAAACATAGCAGAAGAAGACCACCCCGAAGAATGCGGCCAGGATTAGAAAGTATTGAGAGACTTCTATGCCATCCGCCCGCATCTCCGTCCCGTTTACAAGATAGGCATACCCAGTCGAAAACAGTCGCAGGCTCTCATCGATAGCCTCAGTTCCCTGATTAAAGAATGTGACTGCATCGATGTTTATTTTGTCAGCACGCAGAAGCTCCACTTCAAGCGTTGTTAAATAGCGACTTGCAAGCTCCATGCTTTTTTCAATATCGGCCCCCAGCAAGGCTTCAAGCTCGTTGTTTTCCACGAAAGCCAATCTGAGAAAAGAATGAGCCTGGTAGAGGGATTCGCTTAAATTCGTTGCTCTTTCCCGCAATGTATATTTCAACTCGTCGTCAAATGTTTTACTTGTAGCAATGCCCGATCCCAAGCCTCTGATCTGTGCTGTCGCCTCCACGGCAGGTAAAATATATTCAAAAAGGGTTTTTGCCAGATGTTGGGTGCCGTTTTCTGTCTCTGCCGCCAAACGCGAGGTGCTTAAAAGATGTTGTATAAATGCAATGGTTTCATGACTAATGGATGTATGTGCGCGCCAGCTATCCCTGATGCTTATATCAAATTCATAATCCAATAAGCCTAGCCATTGATGCCTTATCTTCCCCCATTTTGCGCCGGCCAGAAGGGCATCACCTGAAGTCTTATCAACGGCATCAATGACTTGGATGACTGTGCTGATCTCCTCCCTTTTGGCGATGATTTGATCCTTCAGGGAGTGCTCACCATGAAGGTAAGCGTTGAGCAAGCCTCTGTGTTGCGGAACCAATTCAAAAAACGTTAAAAGTGGACTGATATATGCAAGCCCCTGTTGCTGTTTCATGGCAACTGTGCGCTTGTTGCCAATATCGGATATTAAATAACCCATCCCGATAACCAGTGGTATGACAATGATAAAGCTGATCAAAATGAATTTGTGCGTCAGCTTGACCCGGCTCATCAGATTGACTGCAGGGGTGAACGGGGTTAGCGCCTTGTCTGCATAGATGCGTCTGAATGTAAACCAGACGCCAGTTGAAACCACCATAAAACCAATGGAGGTAAACAGTGACATGGAGGCAAAATGCGCAATGGCCTGAGGTGTCTCAGGGAATATGATGCGCAAAAAAGCATTGACCAGACCGTAGCCAAAAACCATGGAGGTGAATGTTTCCGCTATGGTGTGAGATAATTGGGAATGGCTTCTTCTAATAACAATCAGGGTGAGGCTGATCAGAATGAAGCAGCTGGCTGTGGTCGGTGCCATACGACCCGGATAAGGCGAAGTCGTAATAAAACCATCATAGGCATAGAATAAGCGGTCGATGCCGAAGTTGACCCCGGTTAAATCCTGCAACAGGACAAGGCCGGCAAAAACAGTTACCAGTCCGGCAATGCTTTTTTGTCTTGAACTTATAAGCAGAGCTGTGCCCATCAAAATGAAATTAAGGGCTGTATTGAAGGTCATTCCAGCATAAGGAGGAATCGTCTGAGCCAAAGCTTGATGATCTATCCACCAACCAAGGACCGCCACACTACCAATGGCAATAGCCAGCGTTCCAAGCATTCGAATACTTAGTTTTGACGGTGCATTATTCATCTCAATACACCCCTTTGAAGGCAAAAAACCATTGTCTTGATGACATTGAGGCCTAAAGCCGCTCAATCATTTTTGCTGACGTGCACGTCCATCTGAGGATAGGGGATGGAAATGCCAGCATCATCGAAGGCCAGTTTTATTTTCTCGTTCAGATCAAAGCGAACACCCCAGTAATCGCCACTTGCCACCCAAGGGCGCACATTGAAATTCACACTCGAATCGGCCAGTTCGCCGACGGCAACCAATGCTGCCGGTTCTTTCAGAATGCGCTCATCTGCAGCCAGAATGGTTTCAAGAATCTCCCGCGCCTTGCGCAGGTCTGATTCGTAACCGATGCCGAAGACCATGTCGATGCGGCGCGTGTCGCGTGCCGAGTAGTTGGTGATGTTACTGCCGTAGATGCCACCGTTGGGCACGATGATCTCGCGATTGTCGCCAGTTTTCATCCGGGTACTGAAGATGCCGATTTCTTCAACCACACCAGCTGTGCCACCCGCCTCGATGTAATCACCAACCTTGAACGGGCGGAAGATAATGAGAAGTACGCCGGAAGCGAAATTCTGCAAGGATCCTTGAAGGGCCAGACCGACAGCCAAACCAGCCGCACCGATCAGGGCAATGAATGAGGTGGTATCCACACCAAGCCTGTCCAGCGAAGCAATAATCACGAACAGGAGCAACACCGCGTTGACAATCGAGCTTACAAAACCGATCAATATAGGATCCACTTTGCCCTTCTTCATCAGCTTGGCGATCACGCCAACGAGCAGACGGGCAATCCAGCGACCAATAACAAAAATGGCCAACGCCATAAAGATATTAATCCCCCAGGGAAGAGCGTAATCATTGAGCAAGTCTTGGATATCAAAATTATCGAGCATATTTATCTCCTGTTTGTTGACCGTATGCTGTCAGCATTCCTGCCATACGTCATATGAAAGCGTATACAGAACTTGAAATGGGCGCGATCACAAGTCGTGCCTATTCGACAACATCAAGTATAGCCGGGACCAGCAGCTTCCCCTCCTCCTCGCGCAGCGCCACCGGAGTAAGGCCTCGCGGACATGGCCCGGACAGACAAGCGCCGCTGTCAGGCGCAAACAAGGCTCCATGCGTCTGGCAGACCAAGGCCTCTCCATCTTCAGAGAAGAAGCGCCCCGGTACCCAATCCAGCGTGCTGCCATTGTGCGGACAACGATTGATGTAAGCAAAAAAACACCCTGCGGAGCGCACTGCAAAGCCTTCCTCTGCTACCCCTGCAATACTCACGGTGAAGACCGTTGCCTCACCCTCATCAGGAATCTCAATACTTTGCCATGGCTGCTGTTGCATAAGACCAATTGCAGGGAAAAATCGTTTGCGATGCAAGGGGTCAATAAAAAAGGCAGCCACCCGTCGGCGACCGCCAGCAGCTCAAGAGAACTGCTCTGGTATCTTTTATTTAGACCTTGGCAGAGATGCTGTCAAATTCAGAGCCTGCTGATACGCCTCAGCGGCTCCCTGCCCATCACCACCTTCCAAACGCCAGTCACCCAGTGTACGCCATGCCTGCGGTGATGGATTTCTGGCCAGCAGTTTGTCCATATGTTCAGTCGCCAGACCATCAAGACCTGCCACATGCGCCATGCCGGCGCGCAGCAGTGCCTGAGCCGGTGTTATCTCAGACTCGCGTTTCTTTTCCATGCGACGATAGGTTTTCAGGGCGTCCTCATGCATCAAAGGCATCAACTCGACGGCAATCTCTGCATCGTCCTGTCGCTCGATATGTGCCAACCACAGTTTACGGCAGGCAGACACATCTCCTGCGCTGAGCAGGGCATGCCCCAGTGCCAGAACCACTGCGCCAGATTCTGCTTGCAGGCGATGTGCCTTGCGCAGATAGCCAAGACTTTTTTCCTGCCCATCGGTACTTTGCGCCAAGCTTTTTGAAAGCTGCATATAGGCTGTAGCCAGCTTGGGGGCAGCACGCGAGGCCGAGTTTCCGCCCCGCTTCCATATCTCTTCCAGCATGGCGACCAGACCATCCCAATTTTCTGCTTCCTGGAGCAAGCTAGCCTTGCGCTCCAGCGCCAATGGCGCTCCAGGATGCACCTTCAACCAGGCATCGAGGTGTGCCTGACGCACGCTGGGATCAGGCTTTGGTGAACCTTGTGGATCACTGGCCATGCGAGCGGTCAGGGCAATGAGCAGGTCGTCATCACCATCCGCTGGAAGCGGCATATCAGCAGGCGACATTGGTAAGCGACTTAACAGCCCATCGGCCCATTCCGGAAGAAAGCCTTTACCCTTGCGAAAATATTTCCAGCCGCGTTCGCCACGCATATCCACCCATTCGGCAAGGCCATCGTAGAGATAGGTTTCCCGGCGTTTTTTCCTGCCATTTTTCAACACCTGCCATAACTGTCCCGGCCCAGACAGCAGAGCCAGCACAACACGGCGCACAAGCCAGTATGCGGCAAGCGCCAGCACAAGAACCAGAATGAACGGCCCTTGCTTGGTTTCAAAAAGCCAGCCGAAGGCATGGATACTAAGGGTTTCGTCAGCCACTTCGGGAAACAGCGCGAACAGGGCAGCAAGTGCCAAGGCCAGAATAAGGATAATAAAAATACGCATCAGAGGGCCTCCATCCAGTCGGACGCAGCCTTGCGGGACACATCGATATCGCCCCGGATGACATCCATGGATTTAGCTAGGTCAAGGTTGTCGCTGTCACTCAACTTATCACGAATTGTATGAAGCAGCTGACGCCATGTGGCCTCCTCTGGCCAGTCTTCGATGCTCAGGGCGTGCTCGGTGTCCAGTAGTTGCCGTCGTAGATCGCTTTCCTGCACCGTATTACTACTGGGGGCCGGGCGCAGATGGAATGCACTGAGCAACCAAGCTAGATATGGGTTTTCCGGCTTGGGAATGATGTCGGCCTGTATCTCTTCCGGGATGCTTTCCGCCAACTGTTTCAGGGATACGCGCAAGGTGGTGACTTGCACCCGAACCTGTTGCAGCAGCGCAGCCATCTCGCGGGCCTTGCCTTGTTCTGATTCGTCCAGGGATGCTAGCGAAGCAAGGGAGTCCCACATGCCAGCACGTTGCGCAAGGCGCGTATCGGGGCTAGCCAACAGACTCAACCACACACGCTGCTCGACCACCTGACTCGTTTTCAATTGCTGCGTCAGCTGCTCCCGTTCGGCCTGCACACTGCTCAACTCACCTTGCAATCGATGGATTTCTTCCTGCAGAGAGGTGGTGTTATCCGCTGCCGGCGAGACTGACTCAACGGGGGTCGTTGCAACCATATCGACCGGCGTTTCGGATGCTACGTCGGACGTGTTTGCCTGCGGTTCGATGGCGCTGTCCTCAACGCCAGACATGACCTCTGCCGGTGCTATGTTGGCTTCGGCTGTTTGAGCTTGCTGATCAAGCATTGGCGGCGAAGTCGCTTGTGTTACCTGTATTGTTTGCAGCTGAGCCTTGCCGGCGTTCAGTAATTCCACGGCCTGCTGACGAACCTCGGGCGGGGAAAACAGCCATGCTGCAGGCAGACCGACAAACACAAGCAGTAGAAAAATCCATGGTCCGACCCGCCTCTTTTTGCGCAGCGCAGCAATGCTTGTTTCAAACTCGGGCTCTGTCGGTGAATCCGTAACAGGCTGTTCCGTATCGGGCATATTGTTGGCCTTATCGTCGGGTTTGCTGTTTTTCTCAGCCATCATTGAGCCAGCAGGCGATATCCATAGCGTGATAGGTAAGAATCATATCAGCACCGGCACGTTTGAAACCGAGCATGGTTTCCAGCACCACCCGGCGTTCATCGATCCAGCCCTTTTCTGCCGCGGCCTTGATCATGGCGTATTCACCAGAGACGTTATACACAGCCATCGGCACATCGGTGGCCTCTTTCACGGCAGCGATAATATCCATATAGGCCAGCCCAGGTTTGACCATGAGAATGTCCGCACCCTCGTCAATATCGAGCATCGCTTCCTTGATCGCTTCGCGGCTGTTGGCCGGGTCCATCTGGTAACCGGAACGGTCACCGAAGCTGGGGGTCGAATCGGCCGCATCACGGAATGGGCCGAAGTAGGCCGAGGCGTATTTGACCGCATAAGACATCACCGGAACATGGCTGAATCCGTTGTCGTCCAGTGCAGTGCGAATGGCCCCGATCATGCCATCCATCATGCCTGACGGCGCGATAATATCGACACCTGCACGGGCATAGGACACAGCTTCCTTTTGTAGATTTTCCAGCGTTGCATCGTTGTCCACTTCTTCACCGTGCAACACGCCGCAGTGGCCGTGGTCGGTGTACTCGCAGAAACAGGAATCGGCAATCACGCACGTATCGGGAGATGCGTTTTTTGCCTCGCGCACGGCGCGCTGCACGATGCCGTCATCGTTCCACGCCTCGCTTCCGGTGGCATCCTTCTTTGCCGGAATGCCGAAGAAGATAACACCGGGAATGCCGGCGGCGGCAACTTCACGCACCACCTTGCCGACATGTGATAAGGGGATACGGGATACGCCCGGCATGCTGGCAATGGGGGCTGGCTTGCTGATGGTTTCATCGACAAACAGCGGATAAATCAGATCGTCCACCGAAAGAGATGTTTCGCGCACCATGCGACGCAGTGTCGGGGTGCGGCGCAGACGGCGCGGGCGAATAGTCAGATCGGGCAAGCTCATGGGCGTTTTTCCTCCGCTTCAGACCGTGTTTCATCAAAAACCTCGGCCAATACATCCAGCATCGCAGCAAAACTAGCCTCTTTTGCCACAGCCTGCACGCTCAAACCTGCATCCTCTGCAGCCGCTGCCACTTGCGGGCTGATCACGGCCACGGCCGGGCGATTGGCGAGCTGAGTATCACCGATACGTTGCACATAATGTCGGGCCGTGCGCGAGCTACCCAGCAGCACGGCATCGATCTCGCCCCGCTTCAGCGCCTGCACCATATCCGTGGCATCGTCCTGCGGGCAAATGGTGCGGTAGGCATGAACCAGACGCACTTCCACACCCTGGCTTTGCAAGGCCTGCTGCAGCACATCCCGCCCCTCTTCGGCGCGCAGGAAACAAACACTTGCTGGCAGGCCATGTTCGGCAAAGCCCTCTATCAGGCCTTCTTGCGACGCCTCGGCAGCAAGCCATGCGACACGTATACCCCGCTTGGTCAGGGCTTCCGCTGTATGGTTTCCCACGGCAATCACCGGATATCGATTGAACAGGGAGACAAAATCACCCCCCAGTGACTCGGCAGCACAGCGCACACCGTTCACACTACTCAACAGGATGGCGGTGTTGTCAGGCAATGTATTCAAACCATGACGGATATTTTCAGGAAGGCACTGCACTGCCAGGCATGGGAAACACAAGGCTTCGGCTCCGCGCTGTGCAATCAGGAATGCTGTGGCCTCGCACTGTTCGGCGGCTCGTGTCAGCAGTATACGTTTTCCCGAAAGTGAACTCACAGGCTGGATTATGCATCAGCCAGACGGCCACCGCCAATGGCGAAAAACGCTATGCGCTTGATGCTGCATATTAACTTGATTTGAAATAAGGCTTATGTAACCATCAATGGGTTTTGACAGGCAGGAATAAACATGACGCAAATAGATAACGCAATGAAAAAAGCTGAAGGCATTCTTAAGAATACCTTCGGCTATGGTGCTTTCCGCTCGGTGCAGAAAGATGTCGTCGCAGCCATTTTAGGTGGTGGCGATGCTTTTGTGCTGATGCCGACAGGCGGCGGCAAATCAATGTGTTATCAAATTCCTTCTATCGTACGTAAAGGTACAGGCATTATTGTTTCACCGCTGATTTCCCTGATGAAGGATCAGGTGGATGCACTGGTGCGCTGCGGTGTAGACGCTGCTTACTATAATTCATCCCTGAAGGTTGCCGAGGCTGCTGCTGTACTGGAACGCCTGAAGGCCGGAAAGCTCGACATGCTCTATGTGGCACCCGAGCGTCTGCTTTCAGCGACATTCACCAAAATCCTGCATGACATTGATCTGGCTCTATTTGCTATTGATGAGGCGCATTGTGTATCGCAATGGGGGCATGATTTCCGACCCGAGTATGAAAAGCTTGGTCGTCTGCGTGAGGAATTCTCCGGGGTGCCAATTCTCGCCCTGACCGCGACAGCCGACGAACACACCCGCAAGGATATCCTGCAATGCCTGCAGATCGAAAAGGCCAACAAGTTCATTTCAAGTTTTGATCGCCCGAATATTCGCTATCTGGTTGCCGAAAAACGCAAGCCGATGCGCCAGTTGATTGATTTTCTCGATGATTGGAAGGGTGAGTCCGGCATTATCTATTGCATGTCACGCAAGCGGGTTGAGGAAGTTGCCGTGCATCTGCAACGTCATGGCATCCGGGCCATGGCCTACCATGCAGGCATGCCGGGTCGCAGGCGCGAACAGGTGCAGGACGATTTTCTGCATGATCGCATTCGCGTCATTGTTGCCACCATCGCCTTTGGTATGGGGGTCGACAAACCCAATGTGCGCTACGTCGTGCATCACGATATGCCCAAGAGTGTGGAAAGTTATTATCAGGAAACCGGTCGCGCGGGTCGCGATGGCATGGAGTCTGAAGCCCTGCTGCTGTACAGCTCCGGCGATGTGAATCTGGTTCGTCGCCTTATCGACAATGTCGAAAGCAAGGAACAGAAGCGCATCGAAATCCACAAACTCAACAGCATGATCGGCTTCTCCGAGGCGCTGACCTGCCGGCGACGGGTTCTACTGGGCTATTTCGGCGAGCAATTAAAGAAGCCTTGCGGCAACTGTGATATCTGCCTCGATCCGCCCACCACCTATGATGCAATCAAGCCGGCCTTACAGGCGATTCAATGCATCCGTGAACTTGAAGAGAACTACAGCAAGGGATATGTCATCGACGTGCTGCGCGGCTCAACAGCAGCGCGCATCATTGAGCGCGGCCATGATAAGTTAAAGAGCTATGCTGCCGGCATGGATATGACGGCCGATGAGTGGACATCGATTTTGCGCCAGCTTACCCATCAGGGTTATTGCAACCCGGACATCAGCCATCGCTCGGCGCTGAAACTGACTGCCGAAGTAGCCAAGCTGGAGAAACGTAAGCGCTTATTGCTGGCGCACTACCATCAAGGGGTACATCGCGGCTTAAAAAGGCCTGCAGTCAATCGCGCCGATCCGGTTTTCGTCGAACTCAGTGAGTTGCGGCGAGAAATGGCGGAGAAGGAGGGCGTGGCTCCCCATGTGCTGATGAACGATGCCACACTGTCAGAGATGAGTCATAAGCGTCCGCAGTCGCTGGATGATTTATCAGCCATCGACGGCATGGGCCAGCGCAAGCTGCTGACCTATGGCGATTCATTTCTAAAACTTCTTCTGCAGCACGGCGCGGTAAGTGAAGGTGAACAAGCCGCTGCGGCAGCCGCCGATAAAGTCCAAAAGTTGCGGGTTACAGGCCCGCCGCCCAACGATGCGCAAATGTTCTCCTGGCAGCTATATAAGAGTGGCGAGGATGCCGCAGCCATCGCCGCAAAGCAGGGCATTAGCAGTGAGACCGTGCTGAAACATTTCGTCGCACTGGTGAAGGCCGGCCATGACATCAATGTCCGCGAGGTGCTTGGTGAATCGTTCGACGACGTCACGGCAGCCATCGAAGAAGCTGATGAATACGCCTCCCTGAGCGATATCCTGCGCAGCATGGACAGCCCGGTAAGTAGTGAAACCTTCCGGCTGGTAGTGGCCTGGCGCGAGGCTGCCGGTATAAGCTGAGGCCTGCCTCGCTAATCCTTATGTCAGCCAGTTATCGAGTTCTTTGCTTCTCTCCAGCGCATAAAGTCCATCGCAACCACCAACCACGTGGCGATCATTGATAAAAATCTGCGGTACGGTGCGGGCACCATTGCTGCGCTCAAACATTTCGTCTCGCCGCTCGGGATCGGTTTCAATATTATATTCGACAACATCCAAGCCTTTTTTGGCGAACAGGGCCTTGGCCCGTACACAAAAAGGGCACCAGGAACTGGAATATATTTCAATACTCGACATGGTGTTACTCCTTAATCCCGATCTTTCAGGCGGGTCAATGTAAATGCGCTGGCCCGAATGCCAGCCCGACGCAGGGCACGGCAAGCATAATGCATCGTAGCGCCCGTAGTCATGATGTCATCCACCACCCAGACCTGCATATCCGATACATCCCCACTCGCCTGCCCGGCGATGATTTCGGACCAGTGGTCGTTGTTTACCCTGAAAGCATTACACAGGTTTTTCCAGCGTACTCGTCCGCTTAAGCTGGATTGCCGCTGCTGCGTTCCCCTGCGGCGCAGCAATTGCCAATCAAAACCCGCACCGGTTCGATCGGCAATGGCGAGGCACAGATCGGCGGCATGATGCCGGCCGGCGCGACGCATGCGAGATAAGGGCATGGGAACCGGAAGCAGTAGACTTTGCGGACCAAATATAGCCTGCAAACGGGCCTCGGCAGTATCTAGCAGCCAAAGCATGCCGGCATCGCGTCCCTGCAGCTTCCAATCAAGGATAGCATTACGTACCGGCCCTTCACGATAGCTAAACAGGCTCTCCGTCCTGAGTTGCGGCGGCGCTCGCCGCAGGCATTTTCCGCAGGGACCGGGCGCCAGATGTACGGGCAGGATACGCCCACATTTTAGACATTGATCGTGCGGCCAGATACGGATGTCCGTGGCACATCGCTCGCAACAAGCACCCTGCCTTGAAAGCGGCGAGTGACAAAACACACAGGCCGGCGGAAACAATATATTCCGGCATAGGTTAACCCAGCTATAAAGCCCAGTTGACAGCGTCGCCATGCAACCCAGCATGCATGATATGCCGGATAGTCGCAATTGGTTCACCCCACCGCCTAAGGTACGCCGCCGCCAATTCAATGGTGGTGAACGTCAGGGCATGTTTATATCGCTGCAAGGCAGGCAGCTGCTTAACTTTTCCGGAAACGATTATCTAGGCCTGAGTTTTCATCCCGCGGTGTGCCGCGCGGCACAAGATGCGGTTAACGCACACGGTGTGGGAAGCGGCGCCTCACGATTGATTAGCGGCGACGATCCGCTAATGCACCAGCTGGAATCTGAGTTGGCTGCATGGAAAGGCTTTGAATCTGCACTACTGGTCGGCTCGGGCATGCTGGCCAACATCGGTCTGTTGCAAGCGCTGGCTGACCGGCATTGCACACTATTCAGCGATAAGTTAAATCACGCTTCACTGGTTGACGGTGCCCGCCTATCCGCTGCAAAGATCCAGCGCTTCGCGCATCTTGATGTGCGACAGCTGGAGCTGTTATTGCAGGCAGCGGAGGGCTCGAAACCTGCAACCAGACAACGCAGGATCATTGTTTCCGACGGTGTATTCAGCATGGATGGCGATTGTGCCAATGTGGCGGCATTGCTTGAATTGGCCGAGCGTTATGATGCCTTGCTGGTGCTCGATGATGCGCACGGTTTCGGTGTGCTGGGCAAGGGCGGGCGCGGCCTGAGCGCGGCAAAACAATTCGCCGGACATGAGCGTCTGGTCGAAGTCGGGACCTGTGGCAAAGCCCTTGGCTCATACGGCGCTTTCATTCTCGGCACAGCGGAAATGATCGAAGGCCTGCGTCAGAAGTTGCGCACCATGACCTACTCCACAGCACTGCCGCCTGCCGTTTGCGCGGCAAGCCTTGCAGCACTTCACGTATTACAACAAGGCGACCTTCTGCAGCAACTGCAAGCCAATATCGCCCTTTTTCGCCATCTGGCGGCTGAGCATGGCCTGACTCTGATGCGCTCCGAAACACCCATCCAACCCTTACTCTTGGGCGGGGAAGAAGCCGCACTGCAAGCAGCCGAGGCCTTGCTGGACCTTGGATTTTTTGTGCCCGCCATTCGACCTCCAACGGTCCCTGAAGGGACAGCACGACTGCGCATCACCCTCTCGGCTGCACACCGTGGTGAGGATATTGAGGCGCTGGTACAGGCCTTGAAAAAGGTGGCTAGCTAATGCTGCCAACAATCGTTTTTATACATGGCTGGGGACAATCAACACAGACATGGCATGCGCAAGTGGATTATTTCGGCGCACGCCATCAAGTGCTGGCAGTCGATCTTCCGGGGCATGGTGGAGCATCCGACTTGCCGCTTGAAAATTGGGGTGAAGCACTGCTTGCCATGCTCCCCGCCGAACCGGTGGTGCTTGTCGGCTGGTCGCTGGGCGGCATGCTGGCCCTGCGGCTGGCTACAACGCATGCAGCAAGGCTGGCTGGCATGGTGCTGCTCTCCACCACCCCCAGTTTTCGCCTGCGCCCTGGCTGGAAGCACGCCTGTACTGACGAAGTGTTTGAGCGCTTTCTGGAAAGTCTCGAGGCAAATGCGCCGCGGCTATTGGATCGATTCTTCGCCCTGATGTTGCAGGGGGATGAACTGGACCGAAAACAGTTTCTGAGTATCGTGCGAACGGCTGTGGACAAGCGTCATCCGACATCCACGGCTGGGTTGCGCTGCGGCTTGAAACTGCTTGATGAACTGGATTTGCGAGCGTCCCTTCCCGGAATATCGCTACCAACGCTGGTGGTGCATGGACAAGCAGATGCCGTGACCCCTATCGGCGCGGCACAGTATCTTGTCGGACACATGCCTGCGGCAACACTCAGCGTCATGCAAGCCGGGCATGCGCCGCATTTAACGCAAGCAGAAAGATTTAATACATTGCTGGAGGAATGGTGTCAGAACAACATATCAACACTCGCCAGGTAGGGCGTGCCTTCGGCCGCTCGGCAGGCAGCTATGATGCGCATGCTGTGCTGCAGCGCGAGGTGGCGGATCGACTGATAGGGCATCTTGAATTCAGCAAAATTCGCCCGCAGCGCATGCTGGATATCGGCTGCGGAACTGGTTATTTCACCCGCCTTCTACGCCAGCGCTTCAAAAGAGCGCACCTCACCGCAATCGATATCGCGCACGATATGGTGCTAACTGCGCAGGACAAACATCCTCGCCGCTTGCCCTGGAAGGCTCGCTCCGGTTTTGCGCTGGCCGATGCCGCCCACCTCCCCTTTGCCGATGCTTCCTTCGATCTGATCGGCTCAAGCCTCGCCATGCAGTGGGTGGGTGATCCCGAGCAGATGCTGGCCGAGATGCGCCGCGTACTGGCCCCCGGCGGATTGATGCTTTTGTCCACCTTCGGGCGGCGAACGCTTGGTGAATTGCGCCAGTCACTGGCCGATTTTTCACACGATCACGCCGGGCTGGTCTTGCCCTTTCCTGATGTCACCAGCCTGGGCGATGCGCTGATGAAATTGCCCGTGGAGTTGCCGGTAAGCGATAGCGATCTATTCACCCTGACCTACCCGAATCCGATGGCGCTGGTACGCGAACTGAAAGGTCTGGGCGCTACCTCCAGCGCCATTAATAACCGCCCGGCCGGCTTGTATGGGCGCCGCCTGCTGCGCCATCTTGATGAGCATTATGCGGCGCACCACAGCGAGGAGGATGGGCGCATTCGCGCCACCTTCGAGGTGCTCTATGCCCAGGCTTGGTATGCCGAGGCGCCGTTCAAGCCGAAGGGTGAGATCATTCCGATTGAACATCATGCGTAGAATATTCATTACCGCCACCGATACCGATGCGGGGAAAACATATGTCACGGCCTCATTGCTGCGCGCCCTAAAAAAAACCGGCAGGGATGTGATTGGCCTGAAACCTATAGCCAGCGGCAGCGAAGGTGCCGCAATCAGCTCGGATGTGGCGGCCCTGCTCAAGGCTCAAGACCTGCCGGACTCCGCAGCGCCCAGCATCAATCTATATAGTTTCAACGCTGCACTGGCTCCATCGCAGGCTGCTGCCAAGGAGGATCAGCACATCGATCCACAAACACTGCTTGCGTGGTGTGAAGAACAATCCAAAGGGCACGATATCAGCCTCATTGAGGGTGTTGGCGGCCTGATGGTCCCACTTGCGGAAAACTATTTGGTATGCGACTGGCTGGACGATATGCCGGATTGCGAGGTGTTACTGGTCGTTCGAGCTAGGCTTGGCGGCATCAACCATGCACTGCTTACGCTGGATAAGCTTCAGCGCATGGGCCGTGCGCCACGATGGATATTCATCAATGATGCTGATCATGTCGGTCAGGACATGCTGGAAAAACACAAGCAAGCTTTGACCGCGTCTGGCGAAATAAGTGTTATTGAGCACGGTATGGAAAGTCAGATCGGCATCAAGACCCTTTATATAGATTGATATAAACCCATTTGGGAGCTATCAACATCGTCTTTCAAAGCTTATACTTGACTGAATTGGTCGGGATTATAATATCCCACCCTCGTATGGGGTTATTCCCGACTGGAGGTTTGATATGCGTTTAACCAGCAAGGGCCGCTATGCCGTGTCCGCAATGATTGATCTGAGCAAGAATGAAGATGCAGGACCGGTAAACCTGGCCGCCATTTCCGAACGGCAGTTTATTTCCCTGTCCTATCTGGAGCAGCTATTTCGCCGCCTGCGCGAAGGCGGTCTGGTGAAAAGCGTGCGTGGACCGGGCGGAGGCTACCTACTCAACAGACCGGCCGCTGAAATCAGCGTCTCGGATGTGATTCGCGCCGTGGACGAACAAATCAAGGCGACACGCTGCGTCAATGCATTGCGTGGCTGCCATCGCGGCAATCGCTGCGATACGCATGAATTGTGGGATTCGTTGGGTATGCATATCTATCGCTTCCTTGATATGGTGACCTTGCAGGATGTGTGCGATAAGCGGGTTTCGCTGGATGGCGTGACCTTGGCCCCGGTGGAGCAATATTCAGCAACGCCACAGCCGATTCAGATGGTGGACAAGCGAGTTGCAACGGTATCTTGATTTCAATGCCACCTGCCCACCGCTTGAGACTGCGCTAGAAGCACAGCTTGATGCGGCGCGACAGGCTTACGGCAACCCTTCCAGCCTGCACTGGGCCGGGCGTCATGCGCGGCGCCTGCTCGATGATGCACGCGATGCATTGGCTGCATATGTAGGGGCTGAAAGCGGCTCGGTGGTGTTTACCTCCGGTGGTACCGAGGCCAACAATCTGGCCATCAGCGGCTACTGCGCCACACAAAAACCCGGACATATCATCACCACAGCCATAGAGCACCCGGCTGTATTGCAGCCTGTTGCGCGTCTGGAAGAGGCCGGCTGGCAGGTCACTCGCCTGCGCCCTGCCAAAAGTGGCGCCATTTCAGAAAATGATGTGGCGGCAGCCCTGCGTGAAGATACTCGACTCGTTGCCGTCATGGCTGCCAATAATGAAACAGGCGTGATACAACCGATTGCAGACATCGGCGCATTGTGCCGCGAGCGCAACATTGCCTTTCTAGTCGATGCGGTCCAACTACTGGGCAAGTCGAAGATATCCCTGCGTGACTGGCAAGCAGATTTCATTTCCCTTTCGGCACACAAAATCGGAGGCCCGCGTGGCGTCGGTGCATTGATTGTTCGGCGCGGCATGAGCCTGCAGGAAATAGCCCCGGGCGGTGGACAGGAGCGCAAACGCCGTTCGGGAACTGAAAACGTGCCGGGCATTGCAGGCTTTGCAGCAGCTCTCGGCGGCATGGATTTTGCATCACTTGCCCGCGTGCGTGACGATTTCGAGACGTCGCTATCTGCACACATGAAGGATGTGGTGATTTTCGGTCAAGATGCCAAGCGTACGCCGAACACCAGCATGTTCTGCATCCCCGGTCTGGATGGCGAAACCCTGCTCATGCAGCTTGATCTCGCAGGCTTTGCCGTAGCCGCAGGCTCCGCCTGTTCCTCCGGCAAACGTGAACCCTCGCATGTACTTTTGGCCATGGGGGCCTCTCAGGAGCAGGCGCGCAGCAGTCTTCGAGTCAGCTTCGGCCCATCCAATACCGAGCAGGATGCAACTGCGCTGGTCACAGAATTGGGCCGCATCCGCCAACGCCTGCGCAATATGGCTGGCGCGGCCTAAGCAAAAATCAGGAGCCATGATGCAACAAGAAACAGCAAACAAGGCCGACATTCAGCTGACAGCCGCAGCACAGAACCGCATGCAAGAACAGGCTGCGGACAAGGGCGTGGCTGGCATTCGCCTGAGCCTGCGAGCAGCAGGCTGCTCAGGGCTGGAATATGTAATGGATTTCTGCGACTCGCCTGAAAGCGGCGACCATGCTCTGGATTTCGATGGCTTCTCGCTGTTTGTCGATGCTGCCTCCTATGAGCAGGCGCTAAACGGACTGGTTATTGATTTTGAGCAGGACGCGCTGTCTTCCGCCTTTGTGTTTCGCAACCCGAACAAAAAAGGCGAATGCGGCTGCGGCGTGTCATTTACCGTTTAATGATGATTTGATTGCCCCCTGCGGTGCTGTACATTACTGCCTTGGACGAGATATGCGCCCGACAATCCGCAATATGAGAGAGGCTTTATGAGTTCTGTACTGCTATCCATTTCCGGCCACGACAGGCCGGGCATTGTACGTGATGTTTCCGAAGCTCTGCTCGAGCTGGATACCAATATCGAGGATTCGTCGATGACCGCGCTACGCGGTCGCTTTGCCATGATGCTGATCGTATCGCTGGGCAGCACCGCCAAACTGGGTGAACTCAAAGCCGCCATGGCGCATCTGGAACAGCAAACCGGGTTGCATGTGCAATCAACAGCATTGTCGGATGAGGAATTTGCGCTTAGCGCGCCAGAACCGGATTGCGTAGTGACCGTCAACGGCTCGGATCAGCCTGGCATTGTGCATGCGGTCACTGATGCGCTGGCTTCCCTGCATGCCTCGGTGGTCGATCTGTCGACCCGCAGCAAAAAGCATCAGGATGGCAACACGCAATACATGATGGCACTGGAAGTAGCAGCAGGTGATGCGATGCCTGCCTTGCGCCAACACCTTGCCAAGGTGGCGGACAAACTCGATGTGGATATCGAGGTCCATGCGATGGATGAGGATGTGCTTTAGGAGCCTGTCGGACTTATGAGAAATCTACTGCGCGGCAGGGATGACGGCCCAAAACACCTCGATTCATCGTCACATAGTCACCACTATGTTCCTCAAAATCATGCTATTTTTGACTCTCCCTCCTGTCTGCTCGCTACGATCGCCCTAAATCCGACCGGCTCCTAGGCCCTGAAGAGCTTTTACGACATGCCTGCCTCACCTGCATCCATCCTCACCCTGCCCGACGAACGTCTGCGGCGGACGGCGGAAGCGGTCACTGGATTTGATTCGGAGCTGCAACAAACATTCACACAACTTGATGTGGCGATGCGCGCCGGCCCCGGAGGGGTGGGTATTGCAGCACCACAGCTAGGCATCAGCAGCCGCATGATCGTGGTGGATTGCTCATTGGCACGCCACCCCTGCCGCAATCATGGCTTGTTATACATGGCCAACCCGGTCGTGATTGAACAATCCGAAGATAAGGCGCTTGGCCGCGAAGGCTGCCTGTCCGTACCCGAGTGGGTCGGCATGGTACGGCGAGCCAAATCGGTGCGTGTACAGTTTCAGGATGCAGCTGGCGTCACCCACGAGATTGAGTCCTCCGGCTTCGAAGCTCGGGTTATCCAGCATGAAATCGATCATCTCGACGGCATCCTGTTTATCGACCGCGTGGTTTCCACGCAGGAACTCGTCCGCCGCATGGCCCGCCCATAAAATTAAACATTCGTCGCGGACTGGTTTCAAGAAAAAACCCAGCTAGGATAAAGCGCATGTCTGCCACCTCCGAACCCACCCGTATTATTACCCTGCAAGGCCAGCCTGCCCTGTCCGATTTTCGCCGCGACAAACTGCTACAACAATTTGCCGCCCGTGATCTGGATAATCTGCTTCCCGAGGCCTTTTATCTGCATATCGCCGAGGTGGATGCAACATGGAACGATGCCGACACCGCACGGCTGGCGGCCATTCTTGGACATGAAGAGCAGGTTTTTGAGGCGAAGGCCAGCGATGAGTTATTCATTGTCACGCCACGCATCGGCACCATTAGCCCGTGGTCAAGCAAGGCCACCGATATCGCTGCACATTGCGAGCTTTCCGGTGTGATGCGTCTGGAGCGCGGCATTGCCTACCGCATCACCGGAGCGAAGGCGATGCATCGGGCGCTGATTGCCGAATGCATCCATGACCGCATGACCGAATCTGTACTGGCCGATAGCGCGGCGCTCGCACAGCTGTTCTCGCATCAGGCCCCGGCACCACTGGCGCATGTTGATGTGCTTGGTGGCGGAAGAGATGCGCTGGTCGCGGCCAATCGCACGTTGGGTCTGGCCTTGGCCGATGATGAAATCGATTACCTGTTGGCCCATTTCGAGGCCATGCAGCGCAACCCCTCCGATGCCGAACTGATGATGTTTGCCCAGGCGAACTCCGAGCATTGCCGCCACAAGATTTTCAATGCCGAATGGGTCATCAATGGTGAAGAGCAGGACACCAGCCTGTTCGCCATGATCCGGCATACCCACAAGACCAGCCCGGAAGGTACATTGGTTGCCTACAGCGACAACTCCTCGGTGATTGAGGGCGGCATGACGGCGCGCTTTTTTCCGGATACCAACGGGGAATACAAGGCGCATGATGATCTGACGCATATTCTGATGAAGGTGGAAACACACAATCACCCGACCGCCATTTCCCCGTTCCCGGGTGCCGCCACAGGTTCGGGCGGCGAGATTCGCGATGAGGGCGCAACCGGCATCGGCAGCAAGCCGAAGGCAGGGCTAAGCGGTTTTGCCGTATCCAACCTGCGTATCCCCGGCTTTGAACAGCCGTGGGAGAAAGATTTCGGCAAGCCCGGCCGCATTGCCTCGGCTCTGGATATTATGCTTGAAGGCCCGATTGGTGCGGCAGCGTTTAATAACGAATTCGGCCGCCCGAACCTGTGTGGCTATTTCCGTAGTTATGAACAAGTAGTGGGGGGCAAGAACAGCGGTGAAAAAACCCTCTACGGTTATCACAAGCCGATCATGCTTGCCGGTGGCGTGGGTAATATCGATGCACGGCATATCCACAAGAGCGAGGTCCCCGAGGGCTCGCTGGTCATCCAGCTGGGTGGACCGGCCATGCTGATTGGCTTGGGCGGCGGGGCGGCATCGAGCATGGATGCAGGAGCCAATGTCGAATCCTTGGACTTCGACTCAGTGCAGCGCGGCAATCCGGAAATGGAACGCCGTTGCCAGGAGGTGCTGGATCGCTGCTGGCAAATGGGGGATCACAATCCGATTCTGTTTATTCACGATATCGGCGCAGGCGGCCTCTCCAATGCCGTGCCGGAATTGATTAACGATGCGCATCAGGGCGGCTGGATCGATCTGCGTGCAGTACACAATATGGAGCCGGGCATGAGCCCGATGCAGATTTGGTGTAATGAAGCGCAGGAACGCTATGTGCTGGCTATCAGCAAGGATGATCTGCATCAGTTCCGCGAGATTTGCGAGCGCGAGCGCTGTCCGTTTGCCGTACTCGGCGAATCGACAGATGAGCGGCGCTTGCTGGTTGAAGATCCCGAATTTAGCAACAAGCCGGTTGATCTGCCTCTGGATGTACTGCTCGGCAAGCCACCAAAAATGCGCCGTGATGTCCAACGCCTGACCGCCGTTAGCACCCCGTTCGATGCCGCAAGCATTGATATCGGCGAGGCAGCCTTGCGCGTGTTGCGCCTGCCTGCCGTAGCCGGCAAGGAGTTCCTCATCACCATCGGTGATCGTTCGGTCACCGGACTTGTGGCGCGCGATCAGATGGTCGGACCATGGCAGGTGCCGGTGGCCGATGTTGCCGTCACCCTGCGCGATTTTTCGGGCTATGCAGGCGAGGCCATGGCCATGGGCGAGCGCACCCCGATTGCCATTCTTAATGCCCCGGCGGCTGCGCGCATGGCGGTTGGCGAGTCCATCACCAACATTGCCGCTGCCGATATTGAAAAACTGGGCGATGTGAAGCTCTCGGCCAACTGGATGGCGGCATGTGGGCATGCAGGCGAGGATGCACACCTGTTCGACAGTGTGCGCGCCATCGGTCTTGAGCTTTGTCCGGCTCTCGGCATATCGATTCCGGTCGGCAAGGATTCGCTGTCCATGAAGAGCGTCTGGAATTCCACAGACTCAAAAGGCAATGAGCGCCGTGAAATGATTTCCCCGGTATCGCTGAATATCTCGGCGTTCGCACCGGTCACCGATGCGCGCCGCACCCTGACACCTGAGCTACGCATGGATCAGGGCGATACCGATCTTATTCTTCTGGATCTGGGCAAGGGACAACACCGCCTCGGTGGTTCGGCACTGGCACAGGTGTTCGGCGCCACCGGCGAGATCACCCCTGATGTGGACGATGCAGATCTGCTCAAGGCATTTTTCAACGGCATCCGCAAGCTTTCCCGTGAGGGCCTGCTGCTGGCCTACCATGACCGTTCCGATGGCGGGCTTTTTGCCACGCTATGTGAAATGGCCTTTGCCGGTCGTTGCGGCCTGACCATTCACCTCGAGGCTCTAGGCCACGATGAGGCAGGCATCCTTTTCGCCGAAGAGCTGGGGGCTGTGATTCAAATCCCCCGCGATCAGCGCGAAAAGGTGCTGGCACATCTGGCCGACTCTGGTCTGGCGCATGTGGCACACATCATCGGACATCCGCGCAAAGATGGGCTTGTGTTCATGCATGGTCACAGTGGCGGCCTGATCGATACCCATGTGCAGGACTTGCATCAGACCTGGGCCGAAACCAGCTACCGCATGCAGGAAATGCGCGATAACCCGGCATGTGCCCGTGAAGGTTTCGATGCGATAGCCGACAAGAACGATGCTGGATTACATGCCGAGCTGAGCTTTGATCCAACGGAAAATATCTGCGCCCCTTATATCGGCGGGGCTCGCCCACGCATGGCGATTCTTCGCGAGCAGGGCGTGAACGGTCAGATTGAGATGGCAGCCGCCTTTGATCGGGCTGGCTTTGACAGCGTCGATGTACATATGTCCGACATCATTGATGGTCGCCTGCAACTGGATGGCTTTCAGGGCTTGGCTGCCTGCGGCGGATTCTCCTTTGGCGATGTGCTCGGTGCAGGCCGCGGCTGGGCCAACTCGGTGTTGTATAATCCACGCGCGCGCAACGAATTCGAGACCTTTTTCCAACGCTCTGATTCTTTTGCCCTCGGTGTATGCAACGGCTGTCAGATGATGAGTGCACTCAAAACCCTGATTCCGGGTGCCGATCACTGGCCGCGCTTCGAGCGCAACCGCTCGGAACAGTTTGAAGCACGGCTGCTGCAGGTTGAGGTGCTGGATTCGCCATCCCTGTTTATGCGCGATATGCAAGGCTCGAAACTACCGCTGGTGGTGGCGCACGGTGAGGGTCGAGCGGTGTTCGATACCCCTGAGCAGCAAAAAAATGCCGCGGCCTGTCTGCGTTATCTGGGCCCGAACAGCGCTCCTGCCTCGACCTATCCGCACAACCCGAATGGCTCGGTGGATGGCCTGACCGGTTTTACCACTGCAGATGGCCGTTTCACCATCATGATGCCACACCCGGAACGCCTGTTCCGCAGCGTGCAATATTCCTGGCGTCCGGACGATCATGGTGAGAATGCTTGGGGTGAGGACGGGCCGTGGTTGCGCATGTTCCGCAATGCCCGTCGCTGGGTGGATTGATGCAAATAAGCGCCATGAAAAAAAACCATTTCTTGATGTGGCAGATGCCACACGGTTCGGTTAGCTTCCCCGCCCGTCATGACTAAACCAAATACACGTTTCGTTTTCGTCACCGGCGGGGTTGTTTCCTCGCTTGGTAAGGGCATTGCCGCCGCATCGCTGGCTGCCCTCTTTGAAGCTCGCGGCCTTACCGTGACCATGCAGAAGCTGGACCCTTACATCAATGTCGACCCCGGCACGATGAGCCCGTTTCAACATGGCGAGGTGTTTGTCACCGACGACGGGGCGGAAACCGACCTTGATCTGGGGCACTACGAGCGCTTCTCGCATGCCACCATGTCCAAGCGCTCCAATTTCACCACCGGCAGGATTTATGAATCGGTGATTCGCCGCGAGCGGCGTGGCGATTATCTTGGCGCCACCGTGCAGGTGATACCGCATATCACCAATGCCATCAAGGATGCCATTCTCTCGCTCACCGCAGACTCACCCGATATCGCCATTGTTGAAATAGGCGGCACGGTCGGCGATATCGAATCGCAGCCATTTCTTGAGGCTATTCGCCAGCTTCGTTTCGATCTGGGTCGCAAACGTACAGCTTATATGCACCTCACCCTGGTGCCCTATATTGCCTCGGCCGGGGAAATAAAAACCAAGCCGACTCAGCACTCGGTGCAGAAGTTGCGCGAGATCGGCATCCAGCCGGATGTGCTGCTGTGCCGCACCGAAACACCGATCCCACAGTCGCAGAAAGACAAGATTGCGCTGTTCTGCAATGTGGACAAGGAAGCCGTCATCGAAGCACCGGATGTGGATACCATCTACAGCGTGCCGCTGACGCTTTGCGAGGGCGGCCTTGGCGCCACCATGCTGGAGCATTTCGGCCTGCCGAACGAGACACCTGACCTAGCCCCCTGGGTGGATATCTGCCACCGCATTCGCCACGCAACATATGAAGTACGCATCGCTATGGTGGGCAAGTACGTTGAACTGGCCGATGCCTATAAATCGGTCAACGAGGCCTTGTTTCACGGCGGGCTGAATCACGATTGCAAGGTGAAGATTGAGTATGTGGATGCCGAATCGCTGGAGCATGATGGCACGGACATCCTGAAAGACGCACATGGTATTCTGGTGCCGGGTGGTTTCGGCGAACGCGGCACGGAAGGCAAGATTGCCGCAATCCGCTTTGCCCGCGAAAACAAGGTCCCTTACCTAGGCATTTGCCTGGGCATGCAAATGGCAGTGATCGAATTTGCCCGTCATGTCGCCGGCATCGAAGATGCCACAAGCAGTGAATTCGATGAAGAGCCGGCAAATCCGGTCATCGCGCTGATGACTGAATGGGAACAGGAAGGTGAACGCGTACAACGCACGGGCGAGGACGACCTCGGCGGCACCATGCGGCTGGGCGGCTATCCCTGCAGGCTTTTCGAGGGGACAAGCACGTACGCGGCCTATGGCAAAACCGAAATTCGCGAACGCCACAGGCATCGCTATGAATTTAACAACACCTATCGCGAACGACTGGAGCAAGCCGGATTGGTGATTGCCGGTACATTGCCCGACGATTCGCTGGTTGAAATTGTCGAAGTGCGCGATCACCCCTGGTTTGTGGCCTGTCAGTTCCATCCTGAATTCCTGTCACGACCCTATGCGCCGCATCCATTGTTTGCCGGCTTTGTCGGTGCAGCACGGAAATTCTCGGGTAGCTAAGTGAGCCTGCACCGCATTCGCATTGCCGATTTCGAGATTGCCCAGGACCGGCCTCTGGTGCTCTTTGCCGGCCCCTGCGTAATCGAGGGCGAAGATTTCACGCTGAAAACAGCTGCTGCCATCGCAGCCATTGCCGAACGTTGTGGCGTGCCGCTGATCTTCAAGTCCAGCTTCGATAAAGCGAACAGAACCAGCAAGGACGGGTTTCGCGGCCCGGGCATGGATGAAGGGCTGCGTATCCTGAGCCGAGTGAAGGATGAACTCGGCCTGCCTGTGATCACAGATGTGCATACGCCCGAGCAGGCCGCATCCGTGGCCGAGGTTGCCGATATCCTGCAAACCCCGGCTTTCCTATGCAGGCAGACCGATTTTATTGATGCTGTTGCCCGCTGCGGCAAGCCGGTGAACATCAAAAAGGGGCAGTTCCTCGCCCCCTGGGATATGCGTCATGTGCTTGATAAAGCGCTGGGTACAGGTAATGCGGACATCATGTTGTGCGAGCGCGGGGCCAGCTTTGGCTACAATAATCTGGTTTCCGATATGCGCTCGCTGCTGGTGATGAACGAGTATGGCGCACCGCTGGTGTTTGATGCCACGCATTCGGTGCAGCAACCGGGCGGACTGGGCGGCGCGACCGGCGGTAATCGTGAGTTTGTGCCTGGATTATCGCGAGCAGCAGTGGCTACCGGCGTGGCTGCAGTCTTCATGGAAGTACACCCTGATCCGGACAAGGCGCTATCGGATGGGCCGAATTCATTGCCGCTGGCCGATCTGGAGAGCCTGCTAAGCACGTTGAAACAAATCGATGCGCTTGTAAAAAAACTTTAGCCGCAAGGGTGACAGGCCAGCCACTGGTGTTGTGAACCCGGTGTATCCTGTAGCTTTCCGGCAAATAATAAATTTCAAACTACAAAATGGGTGGGCATTAAGTCCTACAAGGAGCAAGTAAGTGACAGAAATAGTAAAAATTCATGGTCGCGAGATTTTCGATTCGCGCGGCAATCCTACCGTTGAGGTCGATGTAACATTGGCCTCAGGAGCTTTTGGCCGCGCAGCCGTTCCCAGCGGCGCATCTACCGGCTCGCGTGAAGCTGTCGAGCTGCGTGACGGCGGCAAGCGCCTAGGCGGGAAAGGTGTAAGAAATGCGGTTGCCAATGTGAACGGTGAAATTGCCAAAGCGGTGATTGGACTCAACGGCAACGACCAACAGGGTGTGGACAATGCCTTGATTACCCTGGACGGCACACCAAACAAGGGGCGCCTGGGCGCCAACGCTATTCTTGGCGTATCGATGGCTGTGGCGAAAGCTCAAGCCGTCGCCAATGATCTGCCGCTGTTCCGCCATCTGGGTGGCGATGATGTGCATCTGCTTCCTGTGCCATGCATGAACGTGATTAATGGCGGTTCGCATGCCGACAACAGCATCGATTTTCAGGAATACATGATTGCGCCTGCGGGTGCATCCTCCTTTGCCCAGGCCTTTGAAATGGGCGCTGAAGTATTTCATGCGCTCAAGGCTGTATTAAAGAAGGGCGGGCATATTACTGCCGTGGGCGATGAAGGCGGTTTTGCACCGAATCTGGGTTCCAATGAAGAAGGCATCACCGTCATTCTTGAGGCCATCGAAAATGCAGGGCTTAAGGCTGGCAAGGATGTGTTCCTCTGCTCCGATATGGCTGCTTCCGAGTTCTACCGTGACGGCAAGTATGTGCTCGAGGGCGAAGGTGGGCGCAAGCTCGATGCCGCCGGTATGGTTGATTTGATTGATTCGCTGTGCCGCCAGTATCCGATTGTTTCGGTCGAAGATGGGCTTGATGAAGGCGACTGGGACGGCTGGAAGCTGCTGACCGATCGTCTGGGAGATCGTGTTCAACTGGTCGGTGACGACCTGTTCGTTACCAACCCTGCCATCCTCAAGGAAGGCATCGACAAGGGCATCGCCAACGCGCTGCTGGTCAAGGTCAACCAGATTGGCACGCTTTCAGAAACCATTGCCGCTGTGAACATGGCGCACGCTGCCGGTTATCACTGCATGATGAGCCACCGCTCGGGTGAAACCGTGGATGCCACCATTGCCGATTTGGCTGTAGCGCTGTCCTGTGGGCAAATTAAAGCCGGCTCGACCTCACGTTCGGACCGCATGTCCAAATACAATCAGTTGCTGCGTATCGAAGAAGAGCTCGGTTCGCAGGCCCGTTATGCCGGGCGGAATGCCTTTCCCAAGGCTTAAGCTCTGAAGAGGGGCATTCGTTGGCTGGGCTGGGGCTTGTCCCTGGCCCTGCTCGCTTATATGAGCTGGGATCTTGTCTGGTCGAAGCACGGCTATCTGGTGTATCGCGCCGAGCATGCCGAGGTGTTGCGTTTGCGTGAAAAGATGGATGCCATGCAGCAGCAGCGAGAGAAGCTGGCCGAGGATATACTGCGCCTGCGCAAAGATCCGAAGGCACTGGAGGACTTGGTGCATCGCGAACTGGGATATGTTTATCCGGATGAATACATGCTGATTGTGCCACCGGATAAAGACGATGCCGGGCAGGCGGAAAGCAAGGGGGCACAAGGAAAACCGTGAATACTGAGTCAAAGGTTGTTACCCGATTTGCGCCTAGCCCGACGGGTCTGTTGCACCTCGGAAATGTGCGTACTGCCCTGCTCAACTGGCTGTATGCACGCCGCCACGGCGGGCATTTCCTGCTGCGTTTTGAAGATACCGATGCCGACCGCTCACAGGACGAATTCATCCAGGGCATTCGTCAGGATATGACTTGGCTGGGTCTGGGTTGGGATGGCGATCCTAAATTTCAGTCAGCACATGCGGAACAGCATCGCGAAGCCCTGCAGAATCTGGCCGGACAGGGGCTGGCCTATCCCTGCTTTTGTTCTGAACACCAATTGACACTGGATCGCAAACTGGCCGCCTCGCGTGGCCTGCCGCCGCGTTATACCGGCCGCTGCCGCGAACTGAATGATCTGGAATCCATCAGCCGCATGGAATCAGAAAAGCATGTCTGGCGTCTGGCGGTGCATTCAGATGATGGCGAGGTGGCGGTATCCGATGCGCTGCGTGGGGAAGTGAAGTTCGCCTGTACCGACCTTGATGATCCGGTGGTGGTGCGCTCCGACGGTAGTTTCACCTTCCTCCTGCCCAATGCGGTCGATGATGCGCTGGACGGCATCACTCACGTGCTCAGAGGTGACGATCATCTGACCAATTCGGCCTATCAGGTCTGGCTGCTGATCAAATTGGGCTATCAACCGCCACTTTATCTGCACCATGGACTGTTGCTTGGAGATGACGGCGGCAAGCTGTCCAAGCGCAGTGGTAGCCACAGTGTGGCTGAGATGCGTGAGACAGGCCTGCTGCCGCAGGCGCTGGTGCAGGCCATGACCCGGCTGGGACATCCAAATATGCCAGAGGACGCTGATCTTGCTGGATTGCTTGAGCATTTTGATGCAACGCACCTTTCCACCTCAGCCGTGCGCTGGCAGGACGAAGCCTTGTGGCGCTGGCATACACGATTGTTACATAGCCTGCCTGCTGACGAACTTTTGGAGCGCCTAAACACCGTGTTAATTGAGGCCAATATTGGTTTTGCACAACTGTTACAGGGGAATCTGTCGCGTATCGAAGAAGCCAAGCATTACGAACGTTTACTCGACGTGGATGCTGATCCGGACCCTGTAGCGATAGAATTCGCTCGCGAGGCAGGTTTCGCCTTCTTTGATGCAGCTTTGTTGTCTTGGAATCAGCATGGCGGTGAGGGCTGGCAGTCGTGGGCGCAGGATGTGAAGGAGGCGACAGGTGCAAAGGGTCGCAGCCTGTTCCTGCCACTGCGCGTGGCGTTGACCGGCACAACGAGCGGACCAGAGATGAGCCATGTGGTGGATTTTCTCGGCCGGGAGGGCGTCGCGTCACGTCTTAAGGAAATGCGCGATAGATTAAAGATTGGGGATAAGAACAGGAGTCCAGAGTCATGAGCCTGCAGGTTTACAACACACTGACGCGCAGCAAGCAGGCTTTTGAACCGCTGCAGGCGGGGAAAATCGGCATGTATGTCTGCGGCGTGACGGTGTATGACTATTGCCATGTCGGCCATGCGCGCGTGATGGTGGTGTTCGATGTGATTTATCGCTGGCTGAAGCAGCTGGGTTATGAGGTGAACTATGTACGCAACTTCACCGATGTGGACGACAAGATTATCAAGCGTGCGGCCGAGCGGGGTATTGCGATTGATGCTTTGACCGGCGAGATGATCGAGGCATTCCATGCCGATGCCGATACGCTGGGTTGCCTGCGGCCGACGCACGAACCACGCGCGACGGGGCATATGGATGCGATGATTACCATGATTGAGAGCCTGATCGAACGCGATTATGCCTATGTGTCGGATTCCGGCGATGTGCTTTATGCCGTGCGCCAATTTGATGGCTACGGGCAACTTTCGGGCAAAAACATTGATGATCTGGAATCAGGTAGTCGCGTGGATGTCGATAATCAGAAGCGCGATCCGCTGGATTTCGTGCTATGGAAAATGGCCAAGCCAGGCGAACCGGCATGGGATTCACCCTGGGGGCAGGGCAGACCGGGTTGGCATATCGAGTGCTCGGCCATGAGTTGCGGTCATCTGGGCGAAACCTTCGATATCCATGGTGGCGGTATGGACCTGAAATTCCCGCACCATGAAAATGAGATTGCTCAGGCGCGGGCAGCCAATGATGGCGGCTTTGCGCGCTACTGGCTGCACAATGGATTTGTGAACATCAACGCCGAGAAAATGTCCAAGTCACTGGGTAATTTCTTCACCATCCGCGAGGTCACCGAGCGTTACCATCCCGAAGTGCTGCGCATGTTCATGCTCGGCACCCATTACCGCTCACCGCTGGATTTCTCGGACACCGCTCTTGATGTGGCCAAGTCAGGCCTGGATCGCTTGTACGAAACGCAAAAACGACTGGCGGCTCTTGATGTGCCCCTTGCAGAAAAAGGTGTCGTTCCCGCACGTTTTGCCGATGCCATGAATGACGACTTCAACACACCGGTAGCGCTTGCTGTATTGTTCGACGCTTCGAAACATATCAACAAGGCGCTCGATGCTGCCGATGCCTCGGTGCTGAAAAAACTGCCCGGTGAGTTTGAAACCATGTGCACCCTGCTGGGAATCGTGCAGAACGATGCTGAAGCCTGGTTCAAGGGCGATGGTTCCGATGATATGTCGGCGAGAATCGAAGGATTGATTGCCGAACGATTTGAGGCCAAAAAGGCGCGCGATTTTGCCCGTGCCGATGCGATTCGCGACGAACTTGCCGCCGAAGGTATTGTGCTTGAGGATAGCCCAACAGGCACAAGCTGGAAAAAGGCATAGGCATGGGAAAGTGGGAAACAAGCAAGAGCACAAATATTGTCTGGCATCAAAGCCATGTGACGCGTGACATGCGCGAAGCACAGGCTGGGCATCGCGCTGCGGTGCTCTGGTTCACGGGGCTCTCCGGATCAGGAAAGTCGACACTGGCTCATGCGGTCGAAGAACGGCTTCATGGTGTAGGTGCGCGAACTTTTGTGATTGATGGCGATAATGTACGTCACGGCCTGTGTGGTGATCTGGGTTTCAGTGACGACGACAGGGTTGAGAATATCCGGCGTGTGGCCGAGGTGGCCGGTTTGTTCGTACAGGCTGGCATGCTCACCCTGACTGCTTTTATTTCCCCATTTCGCCGTGACCGAGCACAGGCCCGTGAATTGCTTGGCGATGATTTTATCGAGATTTATTGTGATACGCCGCTTGATGTTTGCGAAAGTCGTGATGTGAAAGGCCTGTATGCCAAAGCCCGCGCCGGAGAAATATCATCATTCACCGGTATTTCCTCACCCTATGAAGCGCCTGAGCATGCCGAAATTGTAGTACCGACAGGAAGCGAGCCGATTGAGCTAAGTGTGGGCCGGGTGATGGCCTATCTGCAGGAGCGCGGTCTGATTGGCAGTGGAGGCGAGAATGAGTGAAAACATTAAGGCCGTCGTTCTGGCCGGAGGCTCCGGCACTCGTTTGTGGCCACTTTCAAGACTGCATCTACCCAAGCAGTTCCTCAAGATTGAAGGCGAGGTATCTTTGCTGGAAGCGACTATCCGTCGCTTACACCCTCTGGTTGATAGTGCCGATGTTTGGGTGGTGACCGGCGAGGAACACGCCATCGGTGAAGCATATGCCGACCTGCTCGGACATAATCAGATATTGGAACCGGTAGGACGTAATACCGCACCGGCCATTGCGCTGGCTGCCGCCCTGCTGATGGACCAGAGCGGAGAAGACCCTGTGATGGTGGTGCTTCCAGCAGATCACATCATCAAAAACCCAGAAGCATTTCGCGAACGCTTAAGTCAGGCGATCGAAGTGGCAAAGGGCGGCCACTTGGTTACCTTCGGCATCCAGCCTGAGCATCCTGATACCGGCTTCGGGTATATCGAGGTCGAGGCAACAGAAACAATCGCGAAACCGGTCAAACGCTTTACCGAGAAGCCCGATGCGGCGACAGCCGCGGACTTTCTTCGTCAGGGGAACTATTTCTGGAATTCCGGCATGTTTGTCTGGAAAGCCTCAGTGATTCTAGATGAAATCCGTCAATGGATACCGGAGATCGATGCGGTTTTGAGCGACATGCGCAGTGCATGGCAGCATGGCCAGCCCTGGCAGGAAGTTGTGCAGCAAGGCTTTGAGAAGATGCCGAATATTTCGATTGATTACGGCGTGTTGGAGCGTTCCGACCGGGTTAGACTGATTCCCTGCGATATCGGCTGGTCGGATGTCGGAAGCTGGGATGCAGTGCACGACATCTCACCTAAGGATGAAGCGGGCAATGTGAAGGCCGGGGATGTCATCGCTATCGACTGCACAGGCTCGCTATTGCTCGGTAAAGAGCGCTTGCTGGCTGCTATTGGGCTTGAAGACATCATTGTTGTGGAAACGGCCGATGCCATTCTTTTGGCCAAGCGGGGAGATAGTCAGCGGGTGCGCGAGATTGTCGATCAACTGAAGGCACGCGGAAGCCGCGAGCATATCGAGCATCTGACCGTGCGCCGCCCGTGGGGCAGCTATACGGTGCTTGAGGACCGTGGCCTGGGCTATAAGATGAAGCGTATTGAGGTGACTCCCGGGCATAGCCTGAGCCTGCAACGGCACCAGCATCGCTCCGAGCACTGGGTGGTTGTCTCTGGCACAGCAACGGTAAGGCGTGGAGACGAAACCTTTACCGTTTCCAAGAATGAGAGTACTTATATCCCCATAGGCATGCTGCACAGGCTAGAGAACAAAGGGCATATACCGTTGCAAATCGTCGAGATCCAAGTGGGTGAATATGTGGGTGAGGACGATATCGAGCGCTTTGACGATTCCTACGGACGAACGGAGTGAGTATGAGAAAGAAGGCATTGATTACCGGTGTAACTGGGCAGGACGGAGCCTATCTGGCTGAGTTTCTTCTTGATAAAGGCTACGAGGTACACGGTATCAAGCGGCGCACCTCACTGTTCAATACCGACCGCATCGACCATCTTTATCAGGATCCGCACGAAAAGAATCCACGTTTAATCCTGCATCATGGCGACATGACCGATTCATCCAGCCTGATTCGTGTTATGCAACAAGTGCAGCCTGATGAGATTTACAATCTGGCAGCGCAGTCGCATGTCGCTGTATCTTTCGAGGAGCCGGAATATACGGCAAATTCCGATGCTCTTGGTGCTTTGCGTTTGCTCGAAGGCATGCGCATTTTGGGTCTTGAGAAGAAGACCCGTTTTTATCAGGCATCTACCTCCGAGCTGTACGGAAAGGTGCGCGAGACGCCGCAATCGGAAACCACGCCGTTTCACCCGCGCTCGCCCTACGGTGTGGCCAAGATGTACGCCTATTGGATTACCGTGAACTACCGCGAGGCCTACGGCATGTATGCCTGTAACGGCATCCTGTTCAATCACGAGTCTCCGATTCGCGGCGAAACCTTTGTCACCCGTAAGATCACTCGCGCCTTGGCGCGCATTAAGCTGGGCCTGCAGGACTGCCTGTATCTGGGCAACCTCGGTTCACTGCGCGACTGGGGCCATGCCCGTGATTATGTGCAGATGGAATGGCTGATGTTACAGCAGGACGAAGCGGAGGATTATGTGATTGCCACCGGCGAACAACACTCGGTGCGCGAATTTGTCGAGTGTGCTGGAGCCGAACTCGGCATCACTGTGACCTGGCAGGGTGAGGGTGTGGATGAGACGGGTGTGGATCAACATGGCCATGTGATTGTACGCGTAGACCCGCGCTATTTCCGCCCGGCCGAAGTGGAAACCCTGCTCGGCGACCCAAGCAAAGCAAGGCGGCAACTGGGCTGGAAGCCGAAGGTGGGCTTTGCCGAACTGGTCAGTGAAATGGTTCGCTCCGACCTGCGCGAGGCCGAACGCGACGAGCTGTGCAAGAGCGAGGGCTACACCACGCTCAGTCACAACGAGTAAGTCCCATGCAGCATAGTGCCCGCATTCATGTGGCCGGACATCGAGGCCTGGTTGGTGCAGCGCTTGTGCGCCACCTCAAGGATGAGGGTTTCGACAATCTGCTACTGCGCACCTCAAGCGAACTGGATCTGTGCAACCAGCAGGCAGTGGAGCACTTCTATGCGGAAGAGCGCCCGGAGTATGTGATTCTGGCTGCCGCCAAGGTTGGCGGCATCCATGCCAATAGCAGTTATCCGGCAGATTTTATCCGCGAGAACCTGCAGATAGCGGTGAATGTCATTGATGCCGCACATCACCATGGGGTGAAAAAGCTGCTGTTTCTAGGTTCATCCTGTATCTATCCACGACTGGCTCCACAACCGATCCGAGAGGAATACCTTCTTGACGGGGCGCTGGAGACGACCAACGAATGGTACGCGCTCGCCAAAATAGCCGGCTTGAAGATGTGTCAGGCTTATCGTCGGCAGTATGGCTTTGATGCCATCAGTGTCATGCCGACCAATATGTACGGCCCGAACGACCACTACGACCTGCAAAACTCACATGTCCTACCGGCCCTGATCCGCAAGTTCCATCTGGCGAAGCTGGCAACTGCCGGTGATATGGACGGCCTACAACGCGACGAACAGATGTTTGGCCCCATTCCTGACGATATCCTGCATATGCTGGCAATAAGGCGTGTCCGCGGCTCTCTGTCCGGGGCCCCCGAAAAAGCGCCCACAGTCGTGCTGTGGGGTAGCGGCTCTCCGTTTCGCGAATTTATGTATGTCGATGATCTAGCGCGTGCCTGTCTGTTCCTGTTACAGGAATACAGCGCCGAGATGGCTCTAAATGTCGGCGTCGGTGAGGATATAACTATTAGAGAGCTTGCAGAACTGATCCAGCGCATCGTCGGTTTTGATGGCGAAGTGCTCTGGGATACCGAGAAGCCCGACGGAACGCCGCGCAAGCTGCTGGATGTCGGACGCATCAATGCTTTAGGCTGGAAGGCACAAACGGGTCTTGAAGACGGCATACGTCTGAGTTATAAAGATTATCTAAGCCGAACATAGCTTCAGTGTTTTGGCTCGTTATGTGCCTATACCGTTCGTTGAAAAGTGTGCTCGCACATGAGGAAGGGGGATACCAATGAGTTCGGAGAAAAGACGAAGCAGTCGACTTCATCTTCACTTGGATGGCCTGCATGAGCACTTCAAGGCTCAGATCAACGATATTTCTGTGTCGGGAATACAATTCACCAGCGGGAAAAAGCTGAAGAAAGGAACCTTAACCGAGCTGGATGTTCTTACTCCAAAAGATCATTCAACGATGGCTGATGACATTTTTAGATTGCAGGTAGAGGTCATTTGGTGTGATAAAGAGCCCTCTGGAATGTATACAGTTGGCGCCAAAATCATCACAAATTCAGATAAAACGGAAAAGCTTTTTCTCGCCTTCCTCTTGGATAGTTCGGGGAAACGATTCGCCGAACTGGATCAAAAACTGCTTGAAATGGAGACATACAAATCCCTGGTGATGAATGCCTCTTATCCGATGTTAGTCATTCAGGATGAAAAAATCGCGTTCATTAATCCTGCCTGTAACAAGCTCATTGGATATGAGGATGAAGATACGATTGGAAAAAAGTTCATTGATTTCTTCCTCCATAAAGATAATAGAGCCTTCAGAACATTCATAACGAGAAACTTGTCCGCAAGGCATCAACAACCTTGTGCTCTTACCCTGATTCGAAAAGACGGGGGGCATATTGATGTTGAAATCAGGACAGAAGAAATCCAATACAGGGATCAGCCTGCTGTGATGCATATGTTAAGAGACGTTACAGAAGTAAAAAGGCTGGAGCAGCAGCTCATCAGGGCCGAGAAATTGAAGAGCCTAGGAGAGATTGTCGGCGGTGTAGCGCACAACTTTAACAATATTCTGGGAATTATCCTGGGAAGAAGCCAGCTGCTACAACGTCATCTGGATAAGCCTGATTTGCTGGAGAGTGGGTTGAATATCATTGAGAAGGCGGCGAAAGATGGATCCGAGCTAACAATGCGCTTGCGGGACTCTATCAGGGTGAGAAAAGCCCCCTCTCGCTTGCGAATGCTCGACATCAATGAAGTCATCAGCGACGTGTTAGATTTTACCAAGAACAGGTGGAAAGACGAAGCCCAAGCCAAAGACATTATAATTGATGTAAAGACATCGTTTGCACAGTTGCCTCTTATAGCTGGCAACCCGTCCGAACTGCGCGAGGTTTTTATAAATCTTGTCCATAACTCTCTGGATGCCATGCCAAAGGGAGGACTGATCCATATTAATACAGCCGTTGCCGGAGATGTGATTTCGGTGACCTTCTCCGACAATGGGCAAGGCATGTCCGAAGAGGTCAAGGACCAGGTTTTCGACCCCTTCTTTACAACCAAAACTCATCAGGAAACGGGGCTAGGTATGAGTCTATCCTATAATCTTCTTTCTCAGCATGGTGGTAAGATTTATGTAGAGAGCGCAGAAGGAGAGGGTTCGACCTTTACCCTCCTGCTGCCCATCCGATCAGCATCTGAAACCCCTGAAACAAAAAAAGGGAATGCCTCTGCTCATGACAATATTGAGGCCGCAAATATTCTGCTCGTTGATGATGATGAAAAAATTCGCGATCTATTTTTTGATCTTCTTACCCTATACAAACATGACGTGGGCCTGGCTTCTAATGGCAAGGAGGCGCTGGACCTTTTTAGCGCTGGAAGTTATGACATGGTCATCACTGATCTTGAAATGCCGGGGATGTCAGGCTTGGAATTGGCCAGTCATATCAAGCAAATCGATCCCAAAATGCCTGTGCTGCTTCTGACCGGATGGGCTCCTCAAGCTGAAGAAGATAGAATGAAAGAAGGCGTTGTAGATTTTGAGCTATTGAAACCGTGTGACCTTGACCTGCTTCTGGAGACCGTTACCAAAGCCATTGAGTTGAAAAAAAGCAATCTTGAACCTTGATCTACCCGACAAGAGAAAGACGTTACTGCACAGAAAGTTTGGCTCCCTGAAGCGAGTGGGCCCCTTTTAAGCACTAGCCTTTCTTCAAGCTTACCAACAGTAATAGCACAACGGAAACTGAGATGCAGGCATCAGCAACATTGAAGGCCGGCCAGTGATAAGTAGCGCTGTTCCACGTTACATACCAGTCCACGAAATCCACCACATAACCATATTGCATGCGATCCCAGATATTACCGGCAGCACCGGCAAGAATCAGGGTTAGAAGCCATGAGGTGATGCCGGGGCGGTGCCGTTCCTGCCACCACCACAGGGATACGGCTCCTGCGATGCCTATCGTCACGCCGAGCAGGAGCGTGGTGCGCCACTCGTTGGACCAGTCGGCAAATAGCGAGAATGCCACGCCGAAGTTATGCGCCCGCACCAAATCGAAGCAGCCGGGAATCACCGTCTGGTGAAAGAAAGGCAACTGCTGTTCAATCCACCATTTGCTCAACTGGTCGGCAGTAAGCAGTAGGGTAAATAGGATGAGCTGCATCCATGTACGGTTTTTTGTCACCAGGCGATCCTTAGGCCTCGGTTACAACATCGAAGCAGCGTGGACAAAGCTCCGGATGTTCGGCATGCGAGGCATCGTGCGGTGCGGCGACATTCCAGCAGCGCGGACATTTAATGCCGTCGGAAGCTTTGACCGAGATGACATCACCGGCCTCCACTTTTGCAACAATGAGCAACTGTTCATATGTTTCTCCGAGCGCTACGGCAAATGAAGCATCCAGATTTGCCGTCACCGTGGAGGCAATGGAGGATCCTATCACCTTGTCTTTCTTGGCTTGGTCGAGCGCCGTGTTGATTTGCTCGCGTATGGCAAAAAATGCCTCCCAAGCCGCTTCATCAATGCTCGTGTCGGCAACAGAGTGGAAGGTCTGTAGGTGAATACTTTTGTCATCAGAACCCGGCAAGTATTCCCATGCTTCTTCGGCTGTGAAGGGGAGAAGCGGTGCGATCAGGCGGATCAGTGTGTCGGCCAAGTCATACAGAGTGGCGCGGGCTGAAGCACGGCGAGTCGAATCCTGCGCATCGCAGTACAGCCGGTCTTTGATCACATCGAGATAGAACCCGCCCAGATCGACCGAACAGAAATTGTGAATTTCCTGATGGATACGGTGGAACTGATAGCTTTCGTTGCAGCTGTGCACATGCCGTTCAAGCTGAGATAAACGATGTGAAGCCCACTGATCCAGCGGCGTGCGCTGTGCAATGGGTACAGCATCACGCTGCGGGTCAAAACCATCGAGATTGCCGAGCAGGAAACGAATCGTATTGCGGATGCGTCGATAGGCCTCAGCCAACTGTTTGACGATTTCATCGGAGATGCGGATATCTGCTGAATAGTCCGAAGAGGCAATCCACAGGCGCAGGATGTCGGCACCCATCTGCTGGATGATCTTCTGCGGTGCAATCACATTACCGCGTGATTTGGACATCTTGTTACCATTTTTGTCGACCACAAAGCCATGCGTCAGAACGCCCTTGAATGGAGCAACGCCGCGGGTGCCGACGCTCTCCAGCAGTGAAGACTGGAACCAGCCGCGATGTTGGTCGGAGCCTTCGAGATACAGGTCGGCTGGGCTACCCAGATCATCGCGCTGTTCCAGCACACAGGCATGCGTGGAGCCGGAATCAAACCACACATCAAGGATGTCGGTTTCTTTCTCAAATTCGTCGTGGCCGCAATCGGGACAGGTCGCGCCAGCGGGAAGAAATGCCGTTACATCCCGCGCAAACCATACGTCAGCCCCTTCTTTTTCTACCTGTAGAGCAATGCCCTCGAGCACCTCGGGTGTGGTTACTTTGTGGGAGCTGCAGGAAGTGCAGCGAATGGCGGTGATCGGCACACCCCAATTGCGCTGACGGGAAACACACCAGTCCGGCCGCTGTTCGACCATGCCACGGATGCGTTTTTCGCCCCATTCCGGGACGAAGGACGTTTTGCTGATTTCCGCCAGCGCTTTATCGCGCAGCCCATTATTATCCATGGAAATAAACCATTGTGGGGTAGCACGGAAAATCAGCGGCTTGTGGCAGCGCCAGCAATGCGGATAGGAGTGTCGAACCTCACTGGTTTCCAGCAAGGCACCACAGCTCTGCAGATACTCAACCATGATGGCATTGGCCTGATAGACATGCCGCCCTTCAACCACAGGTGTTCCGGCTTCGAACACTCCTGTGTCGCCCACTGGATTGAAAGCCGGGAGATTGTATTTCATGCCGATTTCGTAATCTTCCTGTCCATGTCCGGGAGCTGTGTGTACTGAACCGGTACCAGCTTCCAGAGTGACATGCTCACCGACCAGGATCGGCGCGTCCTGATCAAGATAAGGGTGGCGGAAACGGCGCTTGTCCAATTTTTCGCCGTTGAAACGGGCAATCACCTCACCCTCACTGCCGATGGCGCTCATGGTGGCAGCGCGCAGATCCTCGGCCAGAATCAGGATTTCACCGGTCTTTAGATTGCTGTTTTCACCGATGTCGGTGATTTTCACTGCGGAGTATTCGATGGCAGGTCCAACGGAAACGGCCAAATTGGCTGGAATGGTCCACGGCGTGGTCGTCCAGATGACGATGGAAAGATCACCCGGATTGTTCACAGACAGGGCAGGATCGATATCCGTCAAATCCTCGCCGGCAGCGAATTTTACATAAATGGAGTGCGAGGTATGGTCTTCGTACTCCACCTCGGCCTCGGCCAGCGCTGTGGCGCAGGAGACACACCAGTGCACAGGCTTGGCACCCTTGTACAGTCCACCGTTTTCCAAAAACTTGCCGATCTCGCGCACCGTGTTGGCTTCAAAATGATAGTCCATGGTGATGTAGGGGTTCTGCCAGTCGCCGATGACGCCAAGGCGCTTGAACTCCTCGCGCTGTACATCGATTTGACCGCTGGCATAGCTGCGGCATTCGGCCCTGAATTCCGAATCGCTTATGTCTTCTTTCTTGCGTTTCTTCTTTTTAAACTTTTCCTCGACCTTCAGCTCGATCGGCAGGCCGTGACAATCCCAACCTGGAACATAGGGCGCATCAAAGCCCATCATGGAACGCGAACGCACCACGATATCTTTCAATACTTTGTTGACTGCGTGGCCGATATGAATGCTGCCATTGGCATAAGGAGGGCCGTCGTGCAGCACGAATTTCGGCGCACCCTTGCGTGCGGCACGAATTGCGCCATACAGATCCTGCTCTTCCCATTTGGCCAGGCGCTCAGGCTCGGCTTGCGGCAGGTTGCCGCGCATCGGGAAATCAGTGGTCGGCAGAAACACCGTGGATTTGTAATCGAATTTTTCTTCAGACACAGCTAAGCTCCAATATAAACGCAGGCACCAGAATTTGGCGGGCAAGGATAGCGGTCATTGCCAAAGGAAGCCATGCATACGGCTTATCTATTCGCCGGACAGAATGTGGCGCGCTGCACTACAGTCTTTGGCAATCTGCCGGGCCAGATCGTCAGGGCCGGTGAAAGCACGGTCTTCACGGATGCGCTTGACGAAATCGACCTTCAGGCGGTGCTTATACAGGTCCGGTGCATCGTCGAAAACATGCGTTTCAAGAATAAGCGTTCGCCCGGCAAAGGTCGGGCGATAACCCAGATAAGCAGCAGCTTTCCATTTTTTTTCACCGCATGCGGCGCGCACGGCGTATATACCGGCCGGCGGATGGGCGAGGTCTTTCACATCAACATTGGCTGTTGGAAAACCGAGCTTGCGGCCGCGCTGCTCACCTTTGCCGACGTGGCCGGAAATGCTGTACGGCCGTCCAAGCAGATCGCCAGCCAGAGCAAAATCCGCAGCCTCAATGGCCGAACGGATGCGGCTGGAAGAAACCACGGCATCGCGCATTTCAAAAGCGGAGGCCTCGCTGACGGTGAAGTTCATTTTTTCACTTTCGCCCATGCGGCGTAATTCGTCGGCATGGCCTTCGCGGTGGCGGCCGAAGGCAAAATCGTAGCCCACATGGATATGCCGAAAACGCAGCGCATCATGCAGGCGCCGCACAAAATCTCCCGCCGAGCACTGCGATAACTCACGCGTGAAATGCAACAGCATGACTGCATCCATGCCTGCGGCTTTCAAGCGTTCAAGGCGCTCGTGCAAGTGACACAGGCGGCGCGGCGCTTCCCCGGGAAAGAGCACGGCTCGCGGATGTGGCTCGAAAGTTACGGCAATGCTGGGGCCCTTCACGGAAATCGCATAGCCACGCGTTTCGGCCAATACCTGTTCATGGCCCATGTGCACGCCATCAAAGTTGCCAAGGGTCACAGCCCCGCCATGCAGTAAAGGATCATTTCGTCCGGTTGCCCAACTGCGCAGAATCTTCATACCTTATTCCCGCTGACGATACGCTCAAGGATACGGAAACAGTAAGGCCATGCATTGGTTTCATCCGCCGCATGTTCTTCGCGAAAAACCTCATGCCACTCAGTTTCATTCAAGCTGGGAAACCATGCATCGCCTTCGAAGGTCGCTGCAATGGTCGTCAGATAGAGGCGGTCGGCTATCGGTAAAGCAAGGCCATAAACTTCGCCGCCACCGATGATCATCACCTCATCGGCTCCTGCTGCTGCTTTCTCCAGATCATCAAGGCTATGAATGATGCTGCATCCATCAAGGTGAAGGGCACGGTTGCGGCTGAGCACGATATTATGCCTGCCGGGCAAGGCCTTGCCGATGGAGGCGAAGGTGTTACGGCCCATCACAATCGGCTTGCCCATGGTTTGCTTGCGAAACCACTGCATATCGGCTGGCAGCCGCCATGGCAGGCTATTGTGCGCGCCGATCAGTTGCTCTTTATCCATGGCAGCAATCAGGGAAATATGCATAGCGCTATCCTTTCGTATATGCCCCTGTCTTGCAAAGGCAGCAAAGCAAGCTGGCGCTTTTAGGTTCCGCTCGCTTTAGCGGCTTCCAAGGCCTCAAGGTCCACGCCGACGATGCGCGACACGCCCGGCTCAGGCATTGAAACGCCGATGATGCGTCCAGCCATCTGCATACTGACCTTGTTGTGGGTGATATTGAGGAACTGCACGTCGGAGCAGAATTCCTGCACCATCTCGCCAAAACGACCGACATTGGCATCGTCCAGTGGTGCATCCACCTCATCAAGAATGCAAAATGGTGCCGGTTTGATACGGAAAATGGAGAAAACCAGCGCTACCGCAGTCAGGGCCTTTTCGCCACCGGATAGCAAATCGATGTCCTGCAGGCGTTTGCCGGGAGGCTGGGCAATAATCTCCACGCCGGCGCTTTGCAGGTCTTCCGAATCCAGACGCAGCTCAGCCCGTCCGCCACCAAACAGGCGCGGGAAGGTCTGCTTGAAATAGGCATTGGCCTGATCGAAGGTTTCCTTGAAACGCTGCCGCGTGGTGCGATCGATACGACTAATGGTCTCGGCAAGCGTGGTCAGGCTGCTGTCCAGATCGGCGGCCTGCGTGGCTAGAAACTGCTCACGTTCGGCGGCCTGTTCATATTCATCGATGGCCAACAGATTCACCGGACCGAAACGATTCATGCGCTCTTCGAGCTCACCGGCACGAGCCAGTACTGCAGACTCATCAATCGCTTCATCCATGGCTTCGAGTTTGCCAATCAGGGCATCGCCGCTCTGTCGGCAGCGATTCACAATTTCCTGCTCCATATCCTCAAGTCGCGCGGTTTCAGAGGCCAAAGCCACTTCACGCTGCTGCCGCTGATTACTTCTGTCCTGTCGCTGAGAGCGCAACCGATGCTCCTGTCGTTCAGCCTCAAGTGCGGCCTGCTGCAGATCATGCCCGAGCTTGCGCACCTCATTGAGTTCGCGGTGCATACCTTCCACAGCCTCAGCAGCCTCACTCAATTGCGCATCCATCTGCACATGCTGGGCGGCCTGTTCGATCTCCCCGACCAGCGCAAGCAGCGCTTCCTTATCCTGATTGATACGCGATGCCAGACCGTCTGACTCCTGCTGCAGGCGCTCGCGCTCGCGTTGTAGATTATCTACAGCTTGCCGATGCAGGGCCAGGGCCTGTTCGGCTGCAGCCCGACTATTACGCGACTGATCAAGTTGCTGACGTGCTGTCTGCTCGACCGTGCCCTTTTCGGCAAGCGCCTGCTCAGCCTGATGGAGCTCTACAGAATCGGGAACGGCTTCGCCACCGGCCTGCTTGCTCATGTGCTCCCGTTGCTGCGCCAGCTCCTGATTTTCACCCTGCAGACGTTGCAGATGGGTTTCCAGCGATTCGATTTCAGCATGCATGCGCGCACGCTCAGCCTGCCGCGACTGACTGTCGCTTTGCGCCTGTGTGGCAGCAAGATGGGCCTGTTGCCAAGCCTTTTGTTGTCCGGCGAGCTTGCTCTCGCAATCGGCAAACTTCTGCTCTGCAGCAGTCAGCTCAACAGCTGCCTTCTTCAGTTGCGCGGTTTTACCACGTAGCTCGCGTTGCGCCCCCAAGCGGCGGGCGGCTGACTGATGTGCCGGCGGAACCAGCCATCCGCCACGCTCCATACGCCATCCATCGCGGCTGACTGCAGCGAAAGCGCGTCCTTCGTTGTGCAGGGCGCTGGAAGCCGTGGCAATATCATCAAGCAACAGAACCGTAGCAAACATGGCAAACAGGGGGTGACCAGCATCCATCCCCAGCGCCTCAGCCAGACTGCCCGGAATACTTTCCTGCGCGTTGCCGGTGTGAAAAGCAGCTGGTAATTCACGGCTTTCGCTCAGCACCTGCCGCAGCGATTCAACACTTGCTCCGCCGGGTAATTGCGCATCTCCATCCTGACCACGCAGGGCTGCGGTCACCGCAAGATCAAGCCCCTCGGCCACCTGCAGGGATTCATCAACCCACACCGCGCCGATTTCACGCCATTGCCGTTTCACGTCGGCATCAATACCGCCTGCTTCGGCGCGACCCTTGAGCGCTTCAATATCACCGTTTAGCCGGCGTGCCTCACCGTGCCGGGCATTCAGATCCTCTTCCAGCGCATTACGCTGAGCACGAATCTCATCAAGTTCCTGCTGAGCCTTATTGAGACTTTCCCCGGCTTGCAGGACAAGCTTTTCATCTGCCTGCACGGCCGCATCGAGTTCTCCGACCTTGATTTTGGCCGCATCCAGCTGCTCACGGATTTCCGTCTCCCGACCACTGAGCAGATGCTGCCGCTCTTGCAGTCGTCCGAGACTGGCTTCTGCCTGCTCGCGGCGCTGTTCGGCATCGGCATGCTGGCTGCGCAAGCGTTCGAATTCGCCCAGCAGGCGGTCGCGCTCGGCACGTTCGGCCTCATGCCTCTGCTGTGCTGTTGCAGTATCCCGCTCGGCATGCTCCAGCGCTTCGATCAACGGCGCATCGCTCTGCTCCTCAATACGCTGATGCAATGTTGCTAGTTCGGTCGCCAGCTGCTCACTGCGCTTCACGCTTTCATCGTGGCGCGATGCCGTACTCTTTCGGCGCTCTTCGAGCAGTCGCCGTTCGCCAGCCAGCTGTTCCGCCTGACGCTGCATCTCCGCGCGCTGCTGCTCGGCTGCGCGCAATCTGTCCTGCACATCCTGGGCGACTTCCTCATGCGCCACCAGCTTCTGCCGTGCTTCATCTAGTTGGCGCTCGCCTGTCCCGTGCAAGCGGGTGATTTCCTCTTCGGCCTGCCTTGCAGTCTTAAGTTCCTCAACCTCCTTTTCACATCTCTGACGATGTTGGCGCAGGCGAATGCCCAAGGACAGCGACTTGTTCTCTTCAAATTCGTCTTGCAGTTTTCTGAAACGCTCGGCACGACCAGCCTGCGCTTTCAGGCTACGGCACTGGGTGCGGACCTCTTCCAGCAGATCCATCGCCCGTTCGAGATTGACCCGCGTATCCTGCATGCGGCGCTCGGCCTCACGGCGACGATGACGATATTTCATCACGCCTGCTGCCTCTTCAAGCATGGCGCGGCGCTCTTCAGGCTTTGCCGACACCATGCGCGAAATCGAGCCCTGTTCGATGATAGCGTAAGCGCGGGTAGAAATGCCGGTATCCAGAAACAGGTCTACCACATCCTTCAGGCGCACCATCTTGCCGTTGATAAAGGCATCCGAACCGCCTTCACGGGTCAAACGACGGCGAATGCTGATCTCTTCCATCTCATGGTACGGACTGGGTAATTTCCCTTGCTGCACGGCAAAGGTCAGCTCCACATCGCACACACCAACCGGAGGACGGGTCTCGGAGCCCTGGAAAATCAGATCGTCCATCACCCCGCCGCGCAACTGCCGCGCGGAGTGTTCGCCCAGCACCCAGCGAATGGCATCGACGATGTTCGATTTGCCACAGCCATTGGGGCCGATGATGGCGGTAATGCCCTCGGCAAGCTCCACCTTCACCGGATCGACGAAGGATTTGAAGCCGGCAAGTTCGATACGTTTCAATCGCATATCGTCAGGCCTGTGCCTTATTCAGATGATTCAGCATCAGAAAGCTCACCATACACGCAGTAAAACTTGAGGTGACGATCATGTAAAGCACAACCAGCTGTGCGCTGGCCGCAGCCAGAGGGGCCGCACCGGCCAGAACCATGCCAACGAAGATGCCCGGCATATGCACCAGGCCCGCCACACGCAGCGTATCTACAGGTGGAATCATGGCCTGACGCAAACCATCCATGGCTGCTCCGGAGTCACCCATACGATGAAACATCAGGGAAATCGTGTTCATACCGTTGGCGGCAATCATGCTGCCCAAGGGAATCAGGGTGCGGGTATCGGCATCGATAGCACCGGAAAAAGCCAGCCAGGGCAAGGTGACAAGACATGCAGCAGCCAGACCGAGGCTTGCAGCCAGCCATGCCTGATTGGGTGTGCTGTGATGTGCAGCCGAGGTTTTTGCCGCGAGCACGCAGAAGGCCAACACCATCAATGCCTGCGCCCAATGCGAACGGATATCGAAAATCCAGTGCAGCACAAAGGCCAAGACCAGCAGTTGCACAAGGCCACGCAGGCTGGCCAGCAGCATGCCTTTGCCCAGATCGAGCTTCTCGCGCCATGCCCATGCTGCAGCTCCGAAAAGCAGCAGCCATGCGGCCAGCAGGCCGGTCAGCGTATCGGCGTCCGGCAGGGCGCTCAAAGTCGGGATATGTCCGCCAGCTTGAGGAAGAGCCCGCGCAGGCGGGTGAGCAGGGCCAGCCGGTTGGCGCGCACATCCTTCTCTTCAGCCATCACCATGACATCATCAAAGAAGCGATCCACCGGCTCACGCAAGCCCGCCAGCACTTCAAGCTGTCCTTGCGGCTCATCCGGCATGGCCTTTTCTGCTGCTTCGAGAGCAGCAAACAGCGCCTGCTCTGCAGGCTCACTAAGCAATGCGGCATTCACTTTGCCAACCTCGCCATCGCTCTTCTTCAGAATGTTGGCGATGCGCTTATTCGCTGCCGCGGCAGCCTGACCTTCCTCGGAGTTGGCGAAACCGGCCAACAGCTCGGCAACCATCACGCTCTGGCGCATCGGCCTTTCCTGATCAGCGCCTATAGCCGCTTCCAGCGCGCTGCGTGTGTAGGAAGCAGATGTCATACCCAGCCAGCGCTCTTCAATAAAGGTGCGCACGGCTTGCTTGGTCTCACTGCTGATGGCGATGGTCACGCGCTGCTGATTCCATTGCTTGGCGGCATCCTCCAGCACCCGGCTCAGGGTGATATCCACCGGCATCCTGGCATCCGACATCAGGCGAATCAGGCCGATAGCAGCACGGCGCAAACCGAAGGGGTCGGCGCTGGCTGTGGGTATTTTTCCAAGGTGGAAATAGCCCAGCAGCTTATCGGCGCGCTCGGCGATACCGATGGCACGGGCGATATGATTTTCAGGCAGGGCATCATCGGCTCCGGCCGGTGCATAATGTTCGGCGATGGCTTCAGCCACGGCTTCATTCCCGCCATCCATGGCAGCATAAATGCCACCCATATAGCCCTGCAATTCAGGGAATTCGCCGACCAGCCCAGTGGTTAGATCGGATTTACATAGATAGGCGGCGCGCTGTGCGTCATCGGCGTTCACACCCAACGCTTTCGCATTGTCGAGCACAAAACCACGCAATCTGCGAACCTGATCGCCGACCATGCCCAGCCCGTCCTGAAAGACGACCTGTGAAAGTCGTTCCACGCGTGCTTCGAGGTTTTCCTGTGGATCACGGTCGAAATAAAAGACTGCATCGGCAAGTCTGGCATTCACCACGCGTTCGTTGCCCTGGGCTACGGCTGCCGGGTTCTTCGAGGCGATATTGGCCACAGCGAAGAAAACGTTGCTTGTTTTGCCTTGCGCATCGCGCGCCGAGAAACAGCGCTGATGATGCTTAAGCTCAATGCGGCTCACCTCTGCCGGCAGGCGCAGGAAGTCATCACCGTAAAGGCCGGTAATCACATGCGGCCACTCGGTCAGGTCGGCGACCTCTTCGAGCAGTCCGGCATCTTCAATCAACTCAACCTTGGCGGCTTTGGCAGCAGCGGTCAGTTGTGTCTCGATATCTTTAAGACGGGCATCACGATCGGCAGCGACAAACTGCTTCTCCAACCAGCCAAACGGATCGGCAACGTCGATTTGTCCCTTGCTGCCATGCACACGATGGCCGCAACTGGTCTTGCCGCTGGCGATACCGGCGAAGGAGAAGGGGATTACATCATCGCCGAGCAGGGCGACAATCCAGCGTACCGGGCGGATAAAGGCATCACTGCGCGTTTCTCCATCCTGCCACTGCATCTGCTTAGGGCTGGGAAGCTTGCGCAAAATACCGGGCAGGGCTGCGGCAAGCATGTCGGCAACAGGCTGGCCCTTCACCGTCTGCACGGCCTTCATATACAGGCCCTTGCCGTCGCCCTTATCAGCCAATTCGAAATCATCCAGCGACAGGCCGCTCTTTTTAGCGAAGCCGATGGCGGCTCCCGCTGGTTTGCCATCAGCGAAGGCGACGCGTTCCGGCGGCCCCCAGATGGTTTCCTCGCGATCTGCCTGCATCACAGGGCAGGCGGCTGCATGCAGCAGCAAGCGGCGCGGCGTGACACCGAGGCGAATATTTTCAGGCGCGACATTGGCTTCATTCAGCAGCTTTTCGACGGTCTCTTTGAGTGCCGCGCCCATGCGCGGCGCCACACCTGCCGGGATTTCCTCGACACCGATTTCAATTAGTAGTGGGGCGGTATGGCTCATTCGTCTACCCCCGCGTAGGCACGGGCAACGGTGCGGGCAAGTCCACGCACCCGGCCGATAAAGCGTTGTCTTTCTGCCACGGAGATTGCGCCGCGGGCATCCAGTAGATTGAAGGCATGTGATGCCTTCATCACTTCTTCGTAGGCCGGTAGGACCAGATTGTTTTCGGTCAGCCGCTTGCACTCGCCCTCGGCATGATCGAACTGCTCATGCAGCCAGCTCGTATCGGCTACCTCAAAGTTATATGTGGAGAACTCCACCTCGTTGCGATGGAATACTTCGCCATAGGTCACTTTCGTACCATCGGCCGCTTCCACCCAAGTCAGATCGAAGACGTTTTCCACGCCCTGCAGATACATAGCCAATCGCTCAAGGCCATAGGTAATTTCACCCGGTGTGCGGGTGAGCTCCACCGATCCTACCTGCTGGAAATAGGTGAACTGGGTGATTTCCATACCGTTGAGCCAAACCTCCCAGCCCAGACCCCATGCGCCAAGCGTCGGGGATTCCCAATCGTCTTCCACAAAGCGGATATCATGCACCTCGGGATCGATGCCAATGGTGCGCAGTGAATCAAGATACAGATCAAGGATGTTGTCCGGCGCAGGCTTGAGAATCACCTGAAACTGGTAGTAGTGCTGCATACGATTCGGATTCTCGCCGTAGCGACCATCGGTCGGCCTGCGGCATGGCTGCACATAAGCGGTGCTCCAGTCGGCATCGTCGAGCACGCGCAAAAAGGTCGCCGGATGAAAGGTGCCAGCACCCATCGACGAGTCGTACGGCTGCTGCAACACGCATCCCTGCTTTGCCCAGTATTGTTGCAATGTGAGAATCAAATCCTGAAAGGTCACGGAATGGTCCATCTCCCTGTATTAATGCAGCCAACGCTACCCGCCTGAGCCCCCACGTGCCACCACGTGATGGGGTTGGAAATGCGCTTAAGCCCTCCGCCTTGCCACTCTGTGAGGTGCAGCTTTCCATGGCTGGCGCACCGAAAGCGCCGAGACAAGAAAAAAGCCTGCAAACACTAGGCTTACAGGCTTTCTCTGGCTCTTATCGAACCTTCTACTGGTACCGGAGACTGGACTCGAACCAGCACGGGTTGCCCCACCACCCCCTCAAGGTGGCGTGTCTACCAATTTCACCACTCCGGCATTTATGTTGCAGGCTTTAGCGGCCCCTGCTGCCGTTCACCTTACCCCTGAGGATGGGGCTTTAGTTGGCGGTCGGGAGACCGTCCGAGCCACTATTGCCTTTCAGCTTCGACGGATCAAAACCAGTAGGCCCGTCAGCAGCAGGTAGATTTTCCTGCTGTGCAGGCTGCTCAACCAGAGTCTTATCGACAACCGATTTAACCTGTTGCTGCGAGAAGAAAGCCAGTGTCAGACTGGTCAGCATGAAAACCCCGGCAACAGCGCCGGTCAGCTTGCCCAGAAATGAGCCGGATCCGCGACTGCCAAATAGCGTCTGAGCACCGCCGCCACCGAAAGAAACGCCCATATTGGCACCTTCTCCGCGATGGATCAGCACCAGGCCGATCAGCGCAACAGCGGCCAATACGTGCAGGGAAACAAACAGGATGGACATGGTTTATGCTCCTGTGGCTACGCTTGCAGCAGCCTGTACGATTTGCATGAAGGAATCGGCCTGCAGGCTTGCGCCGCCAACCAGTGCGCCTTCAACGCCGGGGCAGGCCATCAGCTCTGCGGTATTATCCGGCTTGACGCTGCCGCCATACAACACACGGCAATCATGGCCCAAGCGGGTCAATTCCTCGTGGATAAAGGCATGCGTTTCTGTCACTTGCTCAGGGGATGCGGTCAATCCGGTACCAATAGCCCAGACCGGCTCGTAGGCCACTGTTAGAGGGGCATTTGCCGGAGCGTCTTCGAGAACAGCCAGCTGACGACGCAGCACGGCATTGGTTTCGCCGTCCTGACGCTCTTCCAGATGCTCGCCGATGCACAGGATTGGCTCTAGCCCCGCACTCCATGCAGCCTCAAGCTTCATCCCAATCTGCTGGTTAACCTCACCCATAATGTCGCGGCGCTCGGAGTGGGCCAGAATCACGTAATGGCAACCGGCATCGCGCAGCATCATCGGTGAAATGGAGCCGGTGAACGCGCCCTTGGGCTCGTAATACACATTCTGCGCTCCCAACTGGATACCCTTCTCGCGCAGCGATTCGGAAAGGGGATGCAACAGGGTGTAGGGCGGCATCAGCGCCACCTCGATATGATCGGGAGCCGGATTCTCGCCCAGTTCAGCAATAAACTGCTGCGCTTCTGCGAGTATGCCGTTCATCTTCCAGTTTCCCGCAATCAGCGGTCTTTTGCGGCTGGTATAGCTTCCACTCTGGCTCACGATATATCCTCCTGCTTATGCAAACCTGTGCCGGAACCCAGCTCAGGGGGTCGGGATTTTAGGAAATAAGACGGACAAAGCAAGGAAAACATGGATATCCTGCCTGATATCCTCATATGCGAAGCAATAATTTCTCAGCCAGAGCCATCATATGCGGTAATTTTCTTCCATGTAGCGGGGGAGATACTGCGTGCTGAGCCAAAGCCGCCAACCCAGTGAATATACTCAGGCACAAGCCGGTATAGGCAAAAATCAGCGAAATCGAACAAAGGCTCAGCGTCGGGGATGTTGTGCAGATAGGCCGTCTTTGCCGATGCCAATGCGTCAGCAGGCACGGGAATAACTTTGCCCTGCAGGCTCAGGCGCGGCAGGGCCAGGGGCGAGTCTTCAGCTGTTTCCGGGCTGCAGATCATAAAACCGGCCGTGCAATGCGCCGCGATATTAGCCGTGTGGCGGGCCAGCCTGGAAAGATGTAGCAACGCGCTTTCCCCATGCAAAGCATAAGGCGCCATCGAGGATTCCGGCCCGGCCTTGCCTTGCGTGGCGAGAAAGCCGATGCGGCAACTGCCGAGCAGGGCGCGGATTTCCTTGTGCGGATCGGGTTCGCTGGTCATCCCGATGCGGTCTCGCAAAGCTCAACAGCATTGCCCTCCGGGTCGCGACAAAACAAGGCCGCACGACCAGACTTGCTCATCGAATAGACAATGCCTGCTGCATCAAGGCGCTTCCGAATGGCCTCCAGATCGGGCGCGCCCAGTGCCACATGCCGATCGCGGCCGCCATGTGCAGGCAACTCGCAGCCTTCATACGGATTATCCAGTCGCATGAGATGAATTTGTCGCTCGCCGTCCAGTGAGTAAAAGATACCTTCAAATCCGAGATCAGGGCGATCGGCTCGTTTTAATCCCAGCACACCTTCGTAAAACCCGGCCGCCCTCGACAGATCGGCAACTAGAAGCCCAACATGTAACAGCTTCATTGACTCTCCCATGCTTGATTCTCCCATAGCCAGGCGGCGCCGCGAACCCCGGATGAATCGCCATGCACCGGCGGCAATAAGCGTGTTGTCACCGTATCTGAAAACACATGCTCCCGCCACAGCAAAGGCACATCGGCATACAGGCTGGTGATATGCGACAGCCCACCGCCCAACACAATCATCTGCGGATCGAGGATATTAATCACCCCGGCCAACGCCCGTGCCAGCCGTTCTGTGTAGCGCGCTAACGTTGCGCCACAGGCCATATCGCCTGCTGCTGCACGTTCGGCAATATCTTTGGCCGTCAGGGCACCGCCGTTTAGTCGCATATGATCGGCGGCCATGGCGGGGCCTGAAAGCCAAGCCTCCACACAGCCATGCCGACCACAGTAGCAAGGTGGCCCGGGGCGCTCATCATCACGCGGTCCGGGAAGCGGATTATGCCCCCACTCGCCGCTGATGCCATTGGCTCCAGCCAGCGGGGAGCCTTGTACAACAATACCTGCACCCACACCAGTGCCGAGGATGACACCGAATACAATCTCAGCCTCTTTTCCTGCACCATCCACGGCCTCCGACAGGGCAAAGCAATTGGCATCGTTGGCTAGCCTCACCTCGCGGCAAAGCATTGCCTCCATATCCTGCTGAAGCAGCTTGCCATTCAGGCAGGTGGAATTGCAGTTCTGCATGCGCCCGCTGTTCTCGGCAATCGCCCCCGGTGTACCGATACCAACCGTAGCCTGTACGCCGGTCTCCCTTTCTGCCTGAGCCACCATATCCCCCATCAGGGCAAGGGTTGCGGCATAATCACCAGCCGGCGTCGGCCGGCGCAAACGCAGGCATTCAGCGCCTGCATCCTCGAGTGCAATCAGTTCTATTTTTGTGCCGCCAAGGTCAATGCCGATTCGCATGCGGGATATCATTGTGCACAAGGAGCCTTCCTGCAACAATTCGCAACTATGACAGCACGCATTTTAGACGGCAAAGCCGTCGCCGCACGCATACGAAAGACGATGGCTGACGAAGTCGGCGCACTCATCAACAAGCATGGTCGGGCTCCCGGGCTGGCTGTAATTCTGGTGGGTGAGGATGCCGCATCCCAAGTCTATGTGCGCAATAAAAAGAAGGCCTGCCTGGACACCGGCATCGAATCCGCCGCCTTCTCTCAGACTCTTCCCACCGATACCACCCAGCAGCATCTGCTCGGTCTGATTGCCGAGCTCAATGCCAATCCGAGGGTGGACGGCATTCTCGTTCAGATGCCGCTGCCCGCCCAGATCGATTCCGAGGCGGTGATCGAGGCCATTGACCCGGGCAAAGATGTCGATGGTTTTCACCCCTATAACGTCGGACGACTGGCGGCCCGTATCCCGAGCCTGCGCTCCTGCACTCCCTACGGCTGCATGAAACTTCTGGAAGAGACCGGGCTGGATCTGCACGGACAGGAAGCGGTAATTGTCGGGGCGTCCAATATCGTTGGCCGCCCGATGGCGCTGGAGCTGCTGCTGGCAGGAGCCACCGTGACTGTGGCACATAAATTCACCCTCGATTTGCAGGCCCATATCGAGCGCGCCGATATCGTGGTAGCCGCAGCCGGCAAGCCGGGACTGGTGAAAGGTGAATGGATCAAACCGGGGGCGGTGGTCATAGATGTCGGGATCAACCGGCTGAGTGACGGCACGCTGACTGGCGATGTTGATTATGCAGTCGCTGCCCAGCGGGCCGGCTGGATTACACCGGTGCCGGGAGGCGTCGGGCCGATGACCATTACCATGTTGCTGGCCAATACTGTGCAGGCGTATCGCGAGCACCTTGGCGATATGCTATGAGTGAGGCGGAAGCTCAGCTGGCACAAACCCCGCTGCATGCAGAACACATTCGTCTCGGCGGCAAGATGGTGCCCTTCGCCGGCTTCGATATGCCGGTGCAATATCCCGATGGCGCTTTAAAAGAATACACCGCCGTGCGCAAAGGCGCAGCCGGCATATTCGATATTTCGCATATGGGACAGGTTCGGATCACGGGGCCACAGGCCTTGGATTTCCTGCAATATGTAACGACCAACGATGTGTCCAAGCTGGTAGACGGACAGGTGCAATATTCCGCACTTTTGAATGAGGCCGGTACCTTCATTGACGATATCACCACTTATCGTATGAATGATGATGCATACTACCTGTGCATCAATGCCGCCAACCGGCACAAGGACGTGGAACACCTGCTGGCCTGTGCGCCAGCGTTCGATGTGGCGGTGGCTGACGAATCCGATGACACCACGCTGCTCGCCCTGCAGGGTGCTGCAGCACAGAAGCTTTTACAGGCGCTGTGTGATGTCGATTTGGATGGCATCGGCTACTACCGATTTGCCGAGTGCACACTGGATGGTGCACAGGCCATCGTGTCACGTACCGGTTACACCGGTGAAGATGGATTTGAATTGTATCTGCCCAACGAGGCTGCCATTTCCATCTGGAATGCCCTGCTTGTGGCAGGTGCGGTGCCGATTGGCCTGGCCGCACGCGATATGCTGCGCACCGAAATGGGTTATGCCTTATACGGCCATGAGATTTCCGCGGAGGTGACGCCTGTTGAAGCCAAGCTGATGTGGATTACCAAGCTCGATAAGGGTGAGTTTATCGGACGGGATGCGGTTGCCGCGCGCAAGGCGCAGGGGCCGACCCGAGTGTTGATTGCCCTCAAGCTCACAGAGCGCGGCATTCCGCGGGAACATTATCCGGTGCTAGTGGATGGTGTGCTGAGCGGCGAGGTGACCTCCGGTATGCATTCGCCCATGGCCGGCGGGCTTGCACTGGCCTATGTGAAACCGGAACATGCGTGTGATGGTGAGCTCACCGTGGAGATTCGCGGCAAAGCCGTGGCGGCCCTGCGCACAACGACGCCGTTCGTGCGCAGCAACGTGAGAAAATAGAGTTCAGAGCCTTAATAGACTGGAGACTGATATGACAATTCCTGCTGATCTGAAATATACCAAAGAGCACGAGTGGGTGCGTATCGAAGGCGACACAGCGACCTTTGGCATCAGCGACCATGCACAGGAAGCTCTGGGAGACATCGTGTTCGTCGAGTTGCCGGAAATTGGCCGCACGCTTGCTGCCGGCGATGCCTTCGCCGTGGTAGAATCGGTCAAGGCAGTATCCGATGTGTATGCCCCGGTGGGCGGCGAAGTGATTGCCGTCAACGAAGAGCTGGAAGGGGAGCCGGAAAAAATTAACACCGATCCCTACGGCAGCGGCTGGATAGTGCGCGTGAAGATCGGTGGCGACAGCGCCGAGCTGCTCGACGAAGCTGCTTACACCACTTTTCTGGAAGAATAAATCCAACGCTGCGGTCGATGTGAGCGCATGGAGGCTGGAGCCTTCGCGCCCTGCATCGGCAGCGCCTGCCCACAGGATCTGATGTGAGATTTCTACCCCATACCGATGCCGATCGTCAGTCCATGCTGCAAAGCATGGGTATGGCCGACATTCGTCAGCTTTTTACCGACATCCCCGCCGAGTTTCATCTCAAGCCCGGCTCGCTGAATCTGCCCGAGGCGCTTTGTGAGGCGGATATCGTGCGCAAGTTTACCCGCGCCGCAGAAGCCAATCGGCATGCAGGCAGCACGCGCTGTTTTCTCGGTGGCGGCACCTACCACCATTTTGTCCCGGCTGTGGTGGACTACATTATTTCACGTGGCGAAGTGCTTACCGCATACACCCCGTACCAACCAGAGATTGCCCAGGGCACATTGCAAACCCTGTTTGAATTCCAGACCATGGTTGCCCGCCTGCTCGGCATGGAGGTGGCCAATGCCTCGATGTATGACGCAGCCACCGCTGTGGCCGAGGCCGCACTGATGGCCAAGCGTATCACGCGCAAATCCCGCATTGTCATGGCCGCTTCGGTCAATCCGGCCTATCGAGCGGTGGCGCGCAACTACCTGTCGCAGCAGGATTTCGAATATGTCGAAGTCGCCGCTGCCGGTTTCAGCACCGATATCACCGCGCTTGCTGCCAGCGTCGACGATGCTACGGCTGCTGTTGTGGTGCAGTACCCGGACTTTTTCGGCTCGGTGCACGATCTCACTCCGCTGCGTGCGACCTGCGATGCGCACAAAGCACTGCTTGTCGTATGCTTCTCCGATGCCTCCGCATTTGGTCTGATCGAGCCTCCCGGAAGCTATGGCGCCGACATTGTTTGTGGTTCCGGTCAGGCTCTGGGCATCCCGATGGGTTATGGCGGGCCACATATCGGTCTGTTTGCCTGTCGCGAAAAATATGTGCGCCAGATGCCGGGGCGCTTATGCGGCATGACCCATGATGTGGATGATAAGCGCGGTTTTGTGCTGACCCTTTCAACCCGCGAGCAACATATCCGGCGCGAGAAGGCCACCTCCAATATCTGCTCCAATCAAGGCCTGATGTGCACCGCCAATGCCTGCTATATGACACTATTGGGCGATGCCGGCCTCAAACAGGTGGCGCGTCGTTCAGCTGCCGCCTTGCAGGCACTGGTTGCAGCTCTTCCTGCCGGTGTAAGCGCGGCAAAGGGCGCCCATTATAACGAAACCGTGCTGTCCTTTGCCGATCAGTCGGCGCGTGATCGCGTACTGGCGGCAGGCCGCGATCAGGACATCTTTGCAGGCATTCCGCTGGAGCAGATGGATGCCCAATATGAGAAAACCCTTGGAGGCAAGCATCTGCTGGTCGCCACCACAGAGATGATCAGTGCACAGGATGTTGCCGCATATGTGAAACTGATGGAGGCGGCCCGATGAACAATCCTGTTCTGAGATCAACCACGCCGACTTATTCAGCCGCATCCGGCCTGCAACATGAAGAGCCGCTGCTCTTCGAGCATGCTCATGAAGATGCAAGCTCAATCGCCTTGCCCGGTATTGAGGGCGATGTCTGCCCGGAACTTGCTGCCTTTTCCCGCCAGACCCCCGCCCTGATTCCCGGACTTTCAGAACCTGAGGCCGTGCGCCATTTCGTGCGCTTGAGCCAATGGAACCACGGCATTGAAACCGGCTTTTATCCGCTTGGTTCATGCACCATGAAATACAACCCGCGCGTCAACGAACAGGTCGTTCGCCTTCCCGGTCTGGCCTGCCTGCATCCCGAACAACCTGACGATTCGGTACAGGGTGTGCTGGCTCTGCTCTTTGAATTGCAGCAATGGCTGGGTGAAATATCAGGCCTGCCGCATGTCACCCTGCAGCCTGCAGCCGGTGCACACGGCGAGCTGGTTGGCATGATGATGATTCGCGCCTACCACGATGCGCGCGGTGATAGCGCACGGCGCAAGGTGCTGGTGCCGGACTCAGCACATGGTACCAATCCGGCCTCGGCTGTGCTGGCGGGTCTGCACACCGTGGAAATCAAATCCGGTGCCGACGGCCGCATTGATCTCGAAGTGCTCAAGGCGCATCTGGATGACGATGTTGCAGCCCTGATGCTGACCAACCCGAATACCACCGGCATGTTTGAATCGGATATCGCAGAAATCTGCGCGCTGGTGCATGCTGCCGGCGGCATGGTCTATGGTGACGGTGCCAACCTCAACGCGCTGGTCGGCCTGGCCCGGCCGGGGGATATGGGCATCGATTGCCTGCATATCAATGTGCACAAAACCTTCTCCACACCGCACGGCGGTGGCGGGCCCGGCGCCGGCCCCGTGGCCGTGAACGATGCCTTGGCTCCCTTCCTGCCGGTACCACGTATTGAGCAGTCTGAGAGCGGTTTTCATATTGTGCGCACAGATGTGCAAAGCATCGGCGCCGTGTTCGGCTCTATCGGTCAAGTTGGTGTTCTGCTGCGCGCCGCAGCTTATATCTCAGCCTTCGGACACAATCACCTGCACCGCATCGCCGAGGATGCGGTCCTCAATGCCAACTATGTATTAAATCGCCTGAAGGATGCCTATCACGTGCCATTCCCCGGCCTGTGCAAGCATGAGTGCCTGCTGACCGACGAGTTGCAGGAAAAACACGGCGTGAAAACGCTGGATATTGCCAAGCGACTGATTGATCTGGGTATGCATCCGATGACGGTGTATTTCCCGCTGATTGTTCACGGTGCCATGCTCATCGAACCGACAGAAACCGAGGCGCGCGAAACCCTTGATACTTTCTGCGATGCCATGCTGGAGATAGCAGCAGCTTGTGAAGCGGGCGATATCGAAGCCTTGCATGCAGCGCCCTTGATTGCCTTCCGTCGCCGCCTTGATGAAACGCAGGCTGCACGCAAGCCGGTTCTGGTCTGGCCGCTTGGTTAATAATCGCGATATAAAAGATTAAGGATTAGGCAAACGGGCTACCCGGCCGCTGCCACGGGAGTTTCTCGCGCGACTCAATATGCACACGCATCACCATGCCGAGTGCGGCCAGCATGGTAATCAGGGCAGAGCCACCATAGCTGACAAACGGCAGAGGCACACCCACCACCGGCATCACACCACTGACCATGCCGATATTGATAAGCACATACAGCGCAAAGATGGCCGCAATGCCAATGCATAGCATGGCCCCGAAGCGAGTAGCTGCACGTGAGGCGATTGTCACGATGCGACTGATCAGCAAGGCGTATAGAAATAAGAGAAGGGAGGAGGCTATCAAGCCACCCTCTTCGGCAAGCACGGCAAAAATAAAATCGGTATGCTGTTCGGGAAGGAAATGAAGCCGCGCCTGCGTACCCTGCAGATAACCCTTGCCAAATAGCCCCCCGGAACCGATAGCGATGGATGATTGAATCACATGATAGCCGGCACCAAGCGGATCGGCCTCTGGATGCAGAAAGCTCAGTACCCGCTGCTTCTGGTAGGCATGCATGGTTTGCCACAACACAGGCAGAGAAACCAGGCCGGCTACCACACCGTATGTAGCCCAGCGCCAGGGCAGGCCTGCGGCAAACACCATCACCACCGCCGATAACAGCAGCAGCAGGCTTGTGCCCAGGTCCGGCTGTATGATGATTAGGCCTGCCGGCACCACGGCAAACACCATGGCCAAGAGCATATCCTTGAGCGATGCGGCATGTCGCGCAGCAAACCAGTGCGCCATCAACAGCATCAAGGCCCACTTCATCAGCTCCGATGGCTGAAAATAGACCACGCCGAGATCAAGCCAGCGGCGAGCCCCCATCTGCACGTCTCCCAAAACCGGCACCAGCATCAGAGTGATCAAGGCTGTGAGATAGGCGGGCCATGTCATCAGGGCAAGCACGCGGACGGGTATCAAACACACAATAAAGAACATGCCCAGCCCCACCAGCCAGTACACAACCTGCCGCTGCCACAGGCCGATACCGCCTTGATGCACGGCAGCATACAAGGTCACCAAACCGATGCCAGCAAGGCACAACATAATGAGCAGTAGGGCCCAATCCAGTCTTGGTAACCAGGACTTCATCAATCCCCCTCGTCCACGCCCAGCGGCATCTCATCGCCGGCACTCGTATCCGCATGCATGGCATCGCTCTTGGCACCATCGGCTTCGGCAGCCTCAGCCATGGCGCGCACTACGGCTGCTGCCACAGGTGCTGCGCCTGTGCTTCCATGCCCTCCGTGCTCAACAAACACAGCAATCGCAAAGCGCGGATGCTCATACGGCGTGTAACCTACAAACCAGGCGTGATCCTTATGCTTGCGCTTTTGCGGCTTCTCTGTGGCCTGCGCTTCATCATCCTGCGCCTCAGCAACGACCTGGGCCGTGCCTGTCTTGCCGGCTGCAGTCCATGCTAGACGTCCCATGGCACGGTGCGCCGTGCCATGCACGCTGGCCACCACATCGCGCATGGCGCTGCGAATGGTCTGCAGCTGCTCCGGCTTCACATCAATCTGGCGCTCGATTTCGGCCGCCTGTCCGGCCAACAATAAAGGCCGAAGCAACTTCCCGCCGTTGGCAATCGCTGCAACCGCCCTTGCCATTTGCATGGGCGTGGCGGTGATGGAGCCCTGGCCGATCGCCGTGATCAAGGTATCGCCGCGGTACCAGCGACGCGTTCCCTGTTGCGAGCCCATCATAGGCACTGTTCCAACCGCCTCCGGCCCGATATCTATGCCACTCTTTTGGCCGAGCCCCCATTGCTGCGCCACATTGCTAATGGCCGGCATGCCCAATTGGTCTCCCAACCTATAGAAATACACATCGCAGGATTCGACCACGGCCTTGTGCATATCAACCTTGTCATGCCCTTTGCGTTTCCAGCACCGGTATTTGCGATCGCTCAGCTCCACAAAACCGCGACACTGCGTTGATTTGTGTGCCAGCGGCGCTCCTTCCTGCAATGCGGCAAGCCCAACCAGCAATTTAAATGTCGAGGCAGGTGGATAAGCCGCCTGGATCGTGCGATTGATGAGCGGATGTTGCGGATCGTTAATCCATTCCTGCCACTGCTCGGTTTCCAGACCCGTAATGAAGCGATTGGGCTCAAAGCCCGGCTTGCTGAGTAGGGTTAGAATCTCGCCGGATTGCACATCGAGCACGACCACGGCCCCTGTTCGCTTCCCAAGCGCCTTGGATGCAGCCTGTTGCAGCCTGATATCCAGGCTCAACTGCAGGCGTTCGCCCATCGTTGAAGGCGTACGTTTAAATGCGCTGATGCGTCGCCCATGGGCATCCACCTCTTCATACTGGGAGCCTAGTTCACCATGAAGCCTTTTCTCGAAAGCATGCTCCACCCCGCGACGACCAACCTTTTCCGAGGATAATACTCCCGCCTTTACATCATCGCCGCGAGCCAGTGATACATATCCGACAACATGTGAAGTGTCGGCCCCATAGGGGTAATGGCGATGCGTACCCGCCTGCACATCAATACCGGGCAGGTGGTGCAGGCGGGCGGCAATTTGCGACACCGCCTCCCAATCCAGCTTATCGGCCAGCAGCACCGGGCGGTCATCACGACTCCGTTTGATTCGCTTGCGCAGGTTTTTCATGCGCTCATCGGACCAGTGCATCAAAGCTTTAATCCGGATTAGTGCTGCATCCATATCCTCAACGCGCTCGGGAATCAGGGTCAGGTTGTATGACACAAGATTGAGGGCCAAGCCCACACCATTGCGATCCGTTATCTCTCCACGCGTGGGAAGAATAGGCACCACATTGACGCGGTTGCGCTCGGCCTGCAGCAAGAAACCCTCGTGCTGCAACCATTGCAGGTCCGCAACCCGGACAAAAAGCAACAGCAATAGCAGAGCCGCCACCAATTGCAGGAAGAAGATGCGCCGCTCGAAGCGGCTGCGAAGTTCAAGCGAGCTGGCTGTCATACATTTGGGCCAAGAGATGCCAGACAGGAATACACAACAAAAGGGTCAACAGCCATTGCACAAGGCCGGCGTCGTATACCAGCATGGGCATACTCACCAAGATCAACATGCCCATGCGTTGCGGAAGCCCCGGCCCAAGATGCTCATCAAACCATTGCACCAGCACGGGAAGTAGACAGGCAAGTGGGAAAACGCCCCAGGGGGTCCAATACAAAGCTAGGTCGTGAATCAATAATGCGGGCAAAACCCATAGCCATGTACCGCGGCGGGCAAGCAAGGCACCGAGCAAAATAGCCAGAGACCAGTCTGGCTGCAAAATCCCACCTGTTGCAAGGCTCAAGCCCATGCCGGTTATCGCCAATGCCAGCAATAACAGCGGAAGAGGTGAAAGCATCAAGGGTTCGCTTGCGAGGCAATACTCAGCCAGGCATCACGCCGCCAGTGAGCCGTCGGTTCGGCCTCCACCTCGGCAAAGACGCTGCCGGCAATCGGCTGAATGTGCACGATGCGTGCCACTGGTATGCCGGAGGGGAATATGCCGCCGGAACCACTGGTCACCAACACGCTACCCACCGGCGGGGCTTGCTCAGCAGGAACAAAATCAACCAGTAGTCGCTCGCCCTGGCCACGAACTAACAGAGCCAAGCCACTACCGGGCAGGGTTGCCGGCACGGCCAGCGAAGCATCAAGGATGGTGCGCACGACGGCCAAGTGGCCGGAAACAGAATCAACGACTCCGACAAGGCCTTCACTGGAGGCCACTGCATCGTCGCCCTGAATATGGGCCTGCGCCTTAAGCATTAATCGCTGGCTCATTTTATCCGGGCTACGCCCGAGAACCTTGGCTGCATGCCAGATATAGTCTGGTAGTTCCGGCAAGGCGAGCAGGCTGCGCAGCTGCATATTTTCCGCGCGCAGCGCATCGCGCTCTTGTTCGACAAAAGACTGCTGCTGGACACGATGCCGCAGATCAAGCACCTCTGTTTGTAGATGATCGCGCCCAATGAACCACTGGCTAATGTCCTGCCACCAAACCGAAGGTGCCTGCAAGGCGCTGATTAAAGGAGCAAAAAAAAGATTCGTCCGCGGGCCAATTTTCTGGCCAAGCGGGCTTTGCTGAACAAGAAGTAGGAGAACAAACAGGGTCACCAGCCAAATCAAGGGGCGAACGCCCAACCAGCGACGTGACACTGCTTATTCCTCGAAAAGGACGTCCCGCATGCGATCCAGCTCCTCGAGCACCCGGCCGGTGCCGAGCACAACACAGTGCAGGGGATTTTCCGCCACCGTTACCGGCAGACCTGTTTCTTCGCGTACCAACTGGTCGAGGCCAACCAGCAAGGCACCGCCGCCAGTCAACATAATGCCCTTGTCGACAATATCAGCGGCAAGCTCCGGCGGGGTGCGCTCAAGACAAACCCGGACACCTTCAATAATCGCATTCACCGGCTCGGTGATGGCTTCAAGGATTTCCGAATCGTCGAGGGAAAGGTTCTTTGGTACGCCGTTGATCAAATCGCGTCCCTTCACATCCATTTCTCTACGCTCTTCCTGAGGATAGGCGCTGCCCAGTCCGATCTTGATATTTTCTGCCGTGGATGAACCAATCAGCAGACTGTACTTGCGGCGCAAGTGATTGATGATGGCTTCATCGATCTTGTCGCCGCCCACGCGAACCGAACGCGAATAAACAATACCGCCGTAGCTGATTACAGCGATCTCCGACGTACCGCCACCGATATCAACAACCATGGAGCCGGATGCCTCGGTCACCGGCAGGCCGGCACCGATAGCTGCCGCCATCGGTTCTTCAATCAGATAAACCTCGCGTGCTCCAGCTGTCAGGCCGGAATCGCGAATGGCCTTCCGTTCTACCGGTGTTGAGCCGTAGGGCACACAAATAACAATGCGCGGCGCGATGCCCCAGCTGCGCTTGTGCACCTTGCGAATGAACTGCTTGAGCATTTCCTCGGTGACTACAAAATCGGCAATTACGCCATCCTTTAGCGGGCGAATTGCCTGAATCGCTCCCGGCGTACGGCCCAGCATGCGCTTAGCGTCATGGCCGACGGCCAGCACCCGGCGACTCTTGCCCGGCCCGCCTTCATGAAGCGCCACCACCGATGGCTCGTCGAGAACAATGCCCTCGCCGCGCACATAAATAAGCGTATTGGCCGTGCCCAGATCAATCGCGATATCGCGGGAGAACATGCCGAAAATACTCTGAAACATGATGAATCCTTCCTTGGGCTGTCAGGTCTGGCCTGCAGTCCCTCCACTGTTTGTCGCACAAAAATGCGAGCAGCCGCAGAAGCTAAGTGCAATATAGGTTTTGGTAAAGCTTGAGCGTATCTGCGGCAGGCAAGCCTGCCTTCAGTGCGGCGGCGTTATGTACGCCAGATCACGCGGCGGCCATCAATATCAAATCCTGACGTTACCATGCGGGCTAGGGTGGCCGGATACAGCTTGTGCTCTTCAACCTGAATACGCGCATGCAGGCTCTCAAGCGTATCGTCATCAAGAACTGGCACGACCGCCTGAGCCAGAATCGGCCCGCCATCGAGCACCTCATCAACCAAATGCACCGTGCAACCCGATGTCTTCACGCCATAACTCAGCGCAGCTTCCACGGCTTTCGCGCCAGGGAAGGCGGGTAGAATCGACGGATGGATATTAATCATGCGGCCGCGAAAACGGCGCACAAATGAGCTGGACAAAATCCGCATATAACCGGCCAGTACAATCCACTGGCATCCGGCAGCATCGATCGCCTCGGCACAATCAGCATCAAACAATGCGCGATCGGTATAATCCTTCGGATTGAGATACAACACTTCCGGCACGCCGGCTGCGCGCGCAATGCTCAGCGCCTGCGCATCTGCTTTATCCGAGATCACCAGCTTCACTTCAATCGGACAGGTGCCTGCCGCCACCGCGTCAAGAATGACCTGCAGATTGCTGCCCTTGCCTGAAGCCATGACGGCGATTGCGTTTAAACTCATCGCTCTATCGCTCGCTTAGCCGATGAGGGTTACGGTTTCACCATCTCGCGCATGAACCCGGCCGATACGATAAACGGTTTCGCCTGCATCGCACAGAACGGTCTCGGCTTTGGCCGCCTCGGATTCGGATAAAATTGCAACAAAGCCAACACCCATATTAAACGTCCGATAGCTCTCATCACGGGCCACATCGGCAAAGGAAAGGAGATAATCAAACACCGGTGGTATCGGCCAGGCGGCAATATCCACTGTGGCAGCCAACCCTTCGGGCAAGATGCGCTCGATATTGTCGAACATACCGCCACCTGTGATATGTGAATAACCATGCACCTCGACACCAGCCGCAATGAGCGCCTTGACTGCTGGAACATAGAGTCGGGTCGGGGCGAGTACACCATCAACCGCTTTGCTGCCGTCAGAAAGCGTATCGTTATCGAGATCGGCATGCCCCATCTCGATGAGCTTGCGCACCATCGAAAAACCATTGGAATGAACACCATTTGAGGCTAGGCCGAGCATCACATCGCCATCGGAAATCGTTGAACCATCAATAATCTTCGGTCGATCCACCACACCAACGGAAAACCCGCCGATATCGTAATGGCCGGGTGAATACATACCGGGCATTTCGGCCGTTTCGCCACCCACCAAGGCACATTCGCAAATGCGACAAGCCTCGGCTATGCCTTCGACCACACCAGCTAGGGTTTCACCATCAAGTTTCCCTGTCGCTAAATAATCCAGAAAAAACAGTGGCTCGGCAGCCTGTGCAGCCATGTCGTTCACACACATGGCCACAGCATCAATGCCAGCCACATGCGGTCGCCCATACTGTTGCAGAAGTAAGAGCTTGGTACCCACACCATCGGTGGAAGAAACCAGTACAGGCTCCTGCATATGCTGGAAATTGGCAGCAAACAATCCGCCGAATCCACCCAGACCACCAATCACCTCAGGGCGGGCGGTGGAAGCAACAGCATCCTTGATGCGACTGACAAAGGCATTGCCGGCATCGATATTCACCCCGGCATCGGCATAAGTCAGGGTCTTTTTTGCTCCGGAGGAGGCTGCATCAGACATCGAGATTCCTCACCTTCAGGGCATTGTCCTGAATGAATTTACGGCGTGGCTCCACGGCATCACCCATCAGGGTTGCAAAGGTCTCATCAGCGGCAATGGCATCATCCAGCGTCACCCTCAATAAAGTGCGCACAGCAGGATCCATGGTGGTTTCCCACAACTGTTCCGGATCCATCTCGCCCAGACCCTTGTAGCGCTGGATATTCAAGCCCTTGCGACCTTCAGCCTCAATCACTGCCGAGATGTCCTCGTAGTGCTCAACCGGCCACTGCTTGCTCTCGCGTTCAAAATACGCGCCCTTCTCAACGGCCTTTTGCACCACAGCGCACAATGACTGCGCCTCTTTGTATTCTGTCGTGCCGACGAGATCCATATCCAGCCAGGAATGCATGGTGCGACCATGATCCCTGCGCCTGAATTCGACCTGCCAGCAACCCTGATCACTGTCTTCGTGCAGGATGTATTCCATGGTTTCATCCACGCGCGAGTTTTTATCAAAGGCGACAACAATTTCCTGCATACGGGCATCCAGCTCGTCCTTATGCCGGAATATCGAGCGATCCAGCTTACCGCTCTCCAAGAGCAACCTGAGAACCGGCACATCCACGCGCTGTGAAAGACGACGGCGCAGGCCTTCCAGTTGGTGGATACCGCGCACCAAAGTAAAAAGACGCTCGCCGTTCAACTGCTTTTCACCCTTGGCTGAAAAATAGTTCATACCCTGACCGCCGTGCTCAAGCAGGAATTCGAACAGACCATTATCGTCCGCGAGATAACGACTCTGCCGGCCGCGCGTCACGCGATACAGCGGAGGTTGTGCAATATACAGGTGACCACGTTCCACCAACTCTTTCATCTGGCGATAGAAGAAGGTCAGAATCAGGGTAAGGATATGCGAACCATCCACGTCGGCATCGGTCATGATGATGATGCGGTGATAGCGGAGCTTGGCGAGATCAAAATCTTCCGGCCCGATGCCGGTACCGAAAGCCGTAATCATGGTGCCTATTTCCTGATTGGACAGCATCTTGTCGAAACGAGCCCGCTCCACATTCAGAATCTTACCCTTGAGTGGCAGGATTGCCTGAAATTTTCGGTCCCGCCCTTGCTTGGCCGAACCGCCTGCTGAATCGCCCTCGACAAGGTAGATTTCACAGGAAGCTGGATCCTTCTCCTGACAGTCGGCCAACTTGCCGGGCAGGCTGGAAATATCGAGTGCACCTTTACGCCGGGTGAGCTCGCGCGCCTTGCGTGCCGCCTCGCGGGCCACTGCAGCCTCAACCACCTTGCCTACCACTCGCTTGGCTTCTTTCGGATTCTCCTCCATCCATTCGGAGAACTTTTCATTCACCACCGATTCGACCACCGCGCGGACCTCACTGGAAACCAGTTTTTCCTTTGTCTGCGAGGAGAACTTCGGATCAGGCACTTTGACCGACAACACGGCTGTCAGACCTTCGCGACAATCATCGCCGGAGAGCGCCACCTTATGTTTCTTCTGGATATCGTTGTTAGTAGCGTAATTATTCACACAGCGTGTGAGTGCTGCGCGGAAGCCGGCCAGATGAGCACCACCATCCTTTTGCGGGATATTATTGGTATAGCAGTAAACATTTTCCTGATAGGCATCCGTCCACTGCATGGAAAGCTCAACGGTAACCTCATCACGCTCACCGATCACGGTGATGCAATCGTTATGCAAGGAGTTGCGGGTGCGATTCAGATGCTGCACAAAGGCAGTGATGCCGCCGATATATTCGAAAACCTGCCTATTGTCGTTTCGCTCGTCATATAACTCGATACGCACACCACTATTGAGGAACGAAAGCTCGCGCAGGCGAGTGGCCAAAACATCGATGGTGTAAGTGCGAAATGCAAATACCTTCAGGCTGGCAAGAAAACGCAACTCGGTACCGGAGCCCTTGGCATCGCCGATAATCTTCAGTGGTCCTTCAGGTACGCCATCCGCATAGCGCTGGAAATGCACCTTGCCGCCACGTCGCACGACCAGTTCCAGTGATTCGGACAAGGCATTTACCACCGAAACACCCACGCCATGCAAGCCGCCTGAAACCTTGTAGGAGTTATTATCGAATTTTCCGCCGGCATGCAGCACGGTCATGATCACTTCCGCCGCTGAAACACCTTCCTCGGAATGGATATCCACCGGAATACCGCGCCCGTTATCGCGAACTGTTACCGAATCATCGGAGTGCAGGATAACCTCGATCTTATCGCAATGACCGGCCAAGGCCTCATCGATGGCATTATCCACCACCTCGAAAACCATATGGTGCAGGCCCGTGCCGTCATCGGTGTCGCCGATGTACATCCCCGGCCGCTTGCGCACCGCATCCAAGCCACGAAGCACCTGAATACTATCGGCACCATATTTTTTCTCGTCGGCTTCACTCATGCCGCTTCCTCCATTCGGCAGCCAACATCTACCTGCCCTTGAATCTTATTTTTCTCTCTGGACTGTAATACCGTACAGTGAATTTTTTCATCCTGACCACATGTCGTCCCCAGGGGGCCAGTCATCAACACCTGTCCAGGGTGCGCCAGTAAATGGTCAATAAGGCGCTCCTTGCGATAAGGATCAAGCGCCTCAAAACAGTCATCAAGCAATAATACTGGAATCAACCCACGATGCTGCATCCTAAGCCTGCATTCCGCCAGCCTCAAGGCAACGCCAGCAAGTTTTTGCTGGCCACGCGATCCAACCGCACGAATGTCCTGTTTGCCGAAACATATCTGCAAACGGTCGCAGTGCGGCCCGATACGCAGCACGTGTTGTCCCTGTATCCTCTGCTCTCTCAGTTTTGCTACCCAATCGGCTATTAATTCGGGTGCTGAGCTCTGCATGTTCAGCCTTAAGCGAGTTTCACTTAGCAGATCCTCGGCAACAAGCTCATGATTCAAGGTCCCTAAGAGCTCATTGCGCGCCTGCACCAACACATCGCCATGCGCTGCCATCTGGTGCTCCCAAACCTCAACCTCACCATCTGCAGCCCGTCGGCGTATCAACCGACTTCGCTGCATCATACAACGCAGATACGCCTGATAGTGGCGCAGCACATCCGGCCGGCAATACAACATCATCTGATCCAGCCAGCGCCGCCGCTCGGCGGGGATTCCATCCATCAAGCGGGCCGACTGCGGGGATTCGACCAGCACAGGAAGGGCCTCTGTCAGATCACTACGCCGCAACAACTGGCGTCCCTGCAGAGAAATTTTCACCCCTGACGATCCACCACCTACCCCTACATGAACCGGACCATAGCGTGTCCAGACACCGTGGATATCGAAGCCTTTGCTGCCGTGACGTGCGAGAAAGGGGTCGCGCGCCTGGCGAAAAGAGCGGCCGTGACCCATGAGAAATACAGCTTCCAGCAAGCTTGTTTTACCGCTGCCGTTTTCGCCAGTTAATAGATTTACACCGGCCTCGCACTGCCAGGCAACCCGCTCATGGCAGCGAAGATTTTCAGCGCGGACCTCTCCCAGATGCAGCACGGATCCATTCATGCCTGATCTTTCCCTGACGGTAATATCAGATTCGCATCGGCATGATCACGTAATACTCTGCCGAATCCAGATCTTGTTTAATGAGCACAGGTGAAAGCCCGTCCTTCAGGCTTAAGGTCACGGTATCTGTCTTCAGGGCGCCAAGCACATCCCTTATATAGCGGGCATTGAAGCCGATTTCGATATCCGGGCCACTATATTCAATGGCGATGGATTCATTGGCCTTCTCCTGCTCGGTATTATGCGCCGACACCTGCATTTCCTCACCGCTAATCTGTAAGCGAACATCGTGGGTGAACTCATTGGCTACAATCATGGTGCGCCGCAAGACCTGATCTAGCGCAAGGCGCTCAACTACGGCGGCGTGTGGGTTATTCTTCGGAATAACATCTCCGTAATTGGGAAAGCGTGCATCAATTAGTTTAGAACTTAGATGATGATCCCCGGCCAGTAATGAAGCCTGACGGTCCCCTATACGTAGCGTCACCTGACCAACCACTTCTTCACTCAACTTACGAATCTCACTCACAGCCTTGCGCGGGACAATACACTGACCCGACCGGGCGTCCTGCTGGAGTCGGACTCGCGTCAGGGCCAAACGGTGCCCATCGGTTGCCGCTAGGCAAAGGTTTCCCTGCTTATCAACCTCGAACAATGTGCCGGTGAGATATTTCCTGGTTTCATCACTGGACATAGCAAAACTTGTCGCGGCAATCATCGCAGCCAGATCGGCGCCATCCAGTTCAATATTAATTCCCTCTTCATCACGCTGCATGTCAGGAAACTCTTCGGCAGAAAGTGTGGCTAGACGAAATCGGGAGCGACCACTCTTTAAAGCAACAAATCCATCGGCAGCTTCCAGTTCAACATCAGCATTTACATCCAGCTCCTTAATAACCTCAAAGAGTTTCCTTGCCGATACGGTAAGGCTTCCCGAGATTTTAACCGTGGCTGAACAACTGGTAAGAATACCTACTTCCAGATCAGTAGCAGAAAAATGCAAGGTATTATCATCCGCATGCAAAAGAATATTCGACAAGATAGGAATGGTGTGCCGTCGTTCAACAATATTTTGACAACGCTGCACTGCCTGCAAGATATCCTGACGGGAGAGTAAAACGTGCATGAAGGTTCTCCTTTTTTTATAAAGCCGTTTTATATCAAATATTTCATCATCATCATAGTGCCTGTGTATAATGTGAAGAACTTTATTTTTCTTTTCTTTCCAAATATTTAGCTAGGCATTCATCTGTGGATGAATCGCGCATGAAGGGGGTGAAAATATGTTTAGTAATCACGCCAGAATAAACAATCTGCGGAAAACGTCACTAACCCACAATCCATACACAGGTGTTAAGGCCTCTATACAGAACTATTATGCAAGTCCGGTTACTAATTACGCAACATCTGCATCATGCGCTCAACTTCAACTTCCATACTCTCGTTTTGTTTCATCATTTCATCGATTTTACGAACAGCATAAAGCACGGTGGTGTGATCCCTTCCCCCGAAGGCTTCACCAATCTCCGGTAAAGAGAGTGAGGTAAGTTGCTTGGCACAATACATGGCTACCTGGCGTGGAAAGGCAACATTACGCGTACGTTTTTTAGAGCGCATGTCCTGCAGGCGGATATTATAGTAATTGGCCACATGTTTCTGAATATCTTCAATTGAAACCGCGCGTACTTCTTCATGTAGTAAATCACGCAAAACACGGCGGGCAAACTCCATATCAACAATTCGACCGGTCAGTGTGGCGTGCGCAGTTAAACGGGTGAGTGCTCCCTCCAGTTCACGCACATTACTGGTGATTCGACTGGCTAACAGGGAGGTCACATCATCGGGAAGTTCAATACCGGCAAGCTCGGCTTTACTGTTAAGGATGGCCTGACGGGTTTCCAGAGAGGGGGGCTGAATATCGGCAACCAGTCCGCAACCGAAGCGTGATTTTAATCGTTCCTGCAGGTGGTTCATTTCCCGCGGCGGCCGGTCTGAGGTAAGAATAATTTGTTTCTGAATCTCATATAATGCATTGAATGTATGGAAGAATTCTTCCTGTGTACTGGCCTTACCGGCAATAAACTGAACATCATCCACAATGAGCACATCCACCTGACGGTAGCGATCACGAAATTGCTGGGTGGTGCCGTTGCGAATAGCGGAAATCAATTCGTTGGTGAAACGCTCACTTGTCCGGTAGGCAATCTTAAAATGATTGTGATTGAGTAGTTCATTAGCGACAGCATTGATTAAATGTGTTTTTCCAAGGCCAACACCACCATAGATATACAGCGGGTTATAAATCGATCCGGGGTTTTCTGCCACAGCGCGGCAGGCGGCATGGCAAAATTCATTACTTGGGCCAACCACAAAATTAGCAAAGGTGAAACGATGATCGATAAAACCATCGATGTGCCCGCTTCGGGACTCACTGGGGTTGGCTGGTATGGTTGGCTCTACCGCTAATTCAGGATTCACCGAGAACTCAAGCAACACATCGTCACCAAAGTGTTGCTGTACCTTTTTACGAATCGCATTTTCATGATGATCACGAAGATTATCCAGAAAAAACCTACTGGGCACGGATAGGGTCAGGGTGCGGCCATCCACGGACGATCGGACCGGACGAATCCAGGCATCAAAGCGGGCGGAAGGAACCTCTTCGGCCAACTCATCAAGAATACGCTGCCAGTCAATTCGCTGCTGTCGATCAGTCATAGGGCAAGACTACGAAATAAGATATCAAAGGTCATTAGGTATGTCGGATGATAACACATTGCAAAGCCTTGAATGGTTTGTCTTGACAGTGAGGGATGCAACTTTACTATTCGCGACCCTTTTAAGGAGTTGACCATGAGTTTTACGTTTAAACCCAGCCGAATTCGCCGTGCACGAAACCATGGTTTCCGTGCGCGTATGGCTACGCGCTCCGGCCGTGCCATTATCAAGCGCCGTCGCGCCAAGGGCCGCAAGCGCCTCAGCGCTTAAGACCCGTTTTTTCGGGGTCTGGGATCTCTACATTTTCTGCACGTGATCGGCTTCGCACAAAGGCCGATTTTTCGTCTTTGCGGGGCGGTAAGAGGCTGGTTAACGGAGGGGTTCGCCTGATTTATGCTGTTAATGATTTGCCACATGCCCGGATTGGCCTCGCCGTTTCACGGAAATATGGCAACGCAGTACAACGCAACAGACTTAAGCGCTTGTGGCGTGAATGTTTCCGTGTCAGCCCTGTTCGAAGTATAGGTGTGGATATCCTGGCCATTCCGTCCTGCCCTGAAACAGGTATGAAATATCCGCGACAAGATTTGCAGCGCGCCCTTGAATCCCTTGACGGCAAGTTGCGGCGGAACAGTTGATGAAGCGCCTTTTGATTAGCGCGGTCCGCTTGTACCAGTATGCTATTTCCCCGTTTATGGCTGCGCGCTGTATCCACTACCCGACATGCTCCAGTTATGCTGTCGAGGCACTGGATACGCATGGTTGGTTGCATGGTTCTGGTCTTGCCGTGCGGCGACTGCTACGTTGCCACCCCTTTGCCAAGGGGGGGTATGACCCCGTTCCTGAGCATCGTTCGGAACAACCCATTGCTGATAGAATGAAGGAGCAACAATAATGGAACAGCGCAATATGATCATGGCGTTTGTCTTATCCATGCTGGTACTGGTTTCATGGCAGGCCCTGTTTCCCACGGAGGAAGTAGTTGAGCAGCCGACAGAGATGGCTTTACAGGCACCGATGACGCCACAAAGCGGGGTAGTACAAGCTCCGCAAGCGGACAGTAGTGTTCCGGATGTCAGCCTGTCATCACGGGCCGCACCGGCGCCAGTCGAAGCGGCAGGGGATCAGGAACTGGCTGTGCTGCACAATGATGTGCTGATTCTCAAGGTGAATGGTCAAGGTGCCATCATCTCATCCACCGCTTCACAATATCACCAGACCATAGAACCGGGCTCTCCACCAGTTTCTCTTCTGGATATTGCCACTGAACATCCTTTATACATCAACTCCGGTCTTTTAGGGCAGCCGCTTCCCGCTTTCACGATCGATGCGCAAACACAGACCAAGGACGAAGCCACCCTGCGTTTGAAAGCCACACTGGCCGATGGCAATCAGTGGATACGCAACATTTCGCTGAAGCCGGGGAGCTATGCACTCAAGGTGGTTGATGAGATTAGTGGCAGTGCTGATTATGAGATGTTCCGTCAGGTTGTGGCGCGCAACCCGAACAGGGATGCGAGTAATATTTATCAGTATGTTGGTCCGATTTCCTTGTTTGAGGATAAGCTGATTGAAAACAGCTATGACGACCTGGATGAAAAGAGTCCGGTTAAGCAAAAGGTTCGGGGCGGCTGGACCGGCGTGATGGAGCACTACTTCATTGCCGCGATTGTCGGCGATCAAGACAGGGTTTACGACTACTACTTTAAGGGTGATGGCAAAACCTATCAGGCAGGCGTGTTGTCCTCTGGCGACAGAAATGCGCAAGGCACGGTATTCAACACGGATATCTATATCGGCCCCAAGGCCACACCTATTCTGAAACAGTTTGGCGCAGGCCTGGAGCGCAGTGTGGATTACGGCTGGTTTGCCGTCATTGCCAAGCCGCTGCACACCCTGCTGCTCTGGCTGCATGGCTATCTCGGCAACTACGGCCTATGCATCATCGTGCTGGTACTGATGATCAAGATCCTTTTCTACTGGCCCACCCAGAAGGCGTACGAGTCGATGGCAGACATGCGCAAGCTGCAGCCTGAAATGGCGCGTGTGAAGGAATTGCACGGCGATGACCGCCAGAAGATGGGTCAGGAAATGATGGCGCTGTACAAGAAAAACAAGGTGAATCCGATGGGCGGCTGCCTGCCGATCGTGATCCAGATTCCTGTGTTCTTTGCCTTGTATAAGTCGCTACTGGTTTCTATTGAGCTGCGTCAGGCTCCGTTTTATGGCTGGATCACCGATCTTTCCGCCATGGATCCTTATTATGTGCTGCCTATCGTCATGGGCGCTTCGATGATAATACAGCAGCGCCTGAATCCGGCGCCGATGGATCCGATGCAGGCCAAGGTCATGAAGTTCCTGCCGGTTATCTTCACCTTTATGTTCCTGTTCTTCCCTTCAGGCCTGGTGCTCTACTGGCTGGTTAATAATATCCTTTCCATTGCCCAGCAGTGGTACATCCTGAAGGTTAAGAACGCCCTGTAAGTCATCGGCCTGATATGGATACGATAGCCGCTATCGCCACCCCCGCAGGCCGGGGCGGCGTGGGCATGATTCGTCTCTCCGGGGCAGATGCGGAATTCCTTGCCAGAGAACTCTGCCGCACGACAAAACCTTTTGCGGCGAGGTGTGCACAATATTTATCTTTCTTCGACACCGATGGGGCCGTGCTCGATAGCGGACTATTATTGTATTTTCCTGCTCCTGCATCGTATACCGGTGAGGATGTCATCGAGCTGCAGGCGCATGGCAGCCCGGTGTTATTGAGCGCGCTTCTGGAACGGGTACTTACCTTGGGGGCGAGGCTCGCTGAGCCTGGTGAATTCACCCGCCGTGCAGTGGAGAATGGAAAACTGCATCTTGAACAGGCCGAGGCCGTTGCAGCATGTATTGATGCGGCAACCCTGCGAGCGGCCCGGCAGGCCCAGCGGCATCTGCAGGGCGAGTTTGGCAGGATGATCAATGCCTTGATGGATGCGTTAACCGGCCTGCTTGCCCACGTCGAGGCGTGTCTCGATTTCCCTGAAGAAGAGATTCCAGACTTATTGTTTGAACAATTGCGTGCCGGGCTTGAGGAGACGCTGCTAGTACCTATTGATAAAGCGCTGACCACCTCAGGCTTTGGCGAGCGGCTTTTTCAGGGGGCGACCGTGGCTATTATCGGAGCCCCCAATGTTGGTAAGTCCACTTTACTGAACCGGTTGTCCGGCAGAGACCGCGCTATCATCAGTCCTCAGCCAGGCACGACTCGAGATGTCCTTGAGGTCGATTTCGAAATACATGGCATTCCTGTTCGCCTTATCGATACCGCCGGCCTGCGTGAAAGTAGTGATATGATTGAGCAGGAAGGCGTTAAGCGGGCCCTGGCAGCAGCGCAATGTGCAGATATAACCATTGTGATGGCTGATGCATTCAATGTAGCCACATGGGATGTGGTGGCCGATGCCGACACCTATGTGATGAATAAATGCGACCTGATTGATGATGTGCGCAGCCTGCCCGAGCGCTATCGCGTGATTTCGGCACATAGTGGAAAAGGGGTTGAGCAATTACTGGCCCATGTAGCGGCACTATTGGGGGATATTCCAGCTGATGAAGAAGGCCTCCTGATTACCAGTCGTAGGCATCGCCAGCTGCTTGAGCGCGCCAGAGGTCACCTGATAAGCGGAGGCGATATGTTGGGAGAGTCCAAGTCGCTGGACCTGGCCGCTCTTGAGTGGCGGCAGGCATGGACCTGTATGGGGGAAATCCTCGGAATCGGGGATGTTGAGCATATTCTTGACCGTATTTTTTCGCAGTTTTGTATCGGTAAATAAGGTCATGTGCCGGTTGGCCCCTTGAAGCCGACCCCTATTGTGCGGCATAATCCGTGACCGCAAGAAATGGATGGCTGCCTGAAAGACAGGGATGGCAAGCTTGTTGCCACGTAACCACCCGTTTTTTTTAAGAAAATTTGGAGGGGTATATGTCTGCAAAACATCCAGTAATTTCGGTGACCGGTTCCTCGGGCGCTGGCACCAGTACGGCCAAGGTGGCCCTGGAGCACATTTTTCGGCGTGAGAAAGTTACGCCAGCCATTGTTGAAGGCGATTGTTTCCATCGGTTTGATCGCTATGAGTTTCGTGAAAAATCCAAAGAGTTCGAGGCTGCCGGCAAACGCTTGAGCCATTTCTCCGACGAGGCCAATCTGTTCGACAAGATTGCTGATTTGTTCCGTGCTTATGGTGAGACGGGTGTTGGTAAGGCCCGCACCTATGTGCACGATGATGAAGAAGCCAAGCTTTATGGTGTCGATGCGGGGCGCTTCACGCCTTGGAGGGATATCGGCGAGGGGTCTGACCTGTTGTTCTACGAGGGCCTGCATGGCGGCGTGGAAGAGGTTCGTCCGTACGCTGACCTGTTGATGGGTATTGTGCCTGTGGTCAACCTTGAGTGGATTCAGAAGATTCATCGGGATACAGCCATGCGCGGCTATTCACCAGAAGCTGTGGTGGACAATATCCTTTCCCGCATGCATGACTATGTGCACTACATGACGCCGCAGTACACCAATACGGACATTAATTTTCAGCGCGTGCCTTTGGTCGACACATCCAATCCTTTCGTCGCTCGCGATATTCCAACCCCGGATGAGAGTGTGGTGGTTGTTCGCATCCGCAAGCCGGAGGAGTTGGGAATCGATTTCCCTTGGCTGGTCTCGATGCTGAAGGATTCTTTCATGTCTCGACGCAACACGCTTGTGGTGCCTGCTGGCAAGATGCTGTTTGCCATGGAGCTGATCCTTGCGCCTATTATTCATAACATGATGGAGAAAGCCCGCAAAGGCTGATTCACTATTCTTTAGCAAAAGGGAGGCTTCGGCCTCCCTTTTGTTTGCTGTGCGAAGATTGAACCCCTAGTCTTGCGCGCTCCATGAAAACAAATGCGAATATGTTTCACGTGAAACACCCTGATGGTCCGGTGGATGTCCTAGTTATTGGTGCAGGGCACGCCGGTTGCGAGGCTGCGTTGGCGGCTGCGCGGCGTGGAGCTCGGGTTCGTCTCATCACCCAGAATTTGGATACCATCGCAAAAATGTCCTGCAATCCTGCTATTGGCGGCGTAGGCAAAGGGCATATGGTGCGTGAGGTGGATGCCATGGGCGGGGCTATGGGGCTTGTTGCCGATGCCTCTGCCTTGCAATATCGCTTGCTTAATCGCGGCAAGGGACCAGCCGTGCAGGCCACCCGAGCACAATGTGACCGTCGGCTTTATCACATCCGGATGCGCCAGGAGCTGGCGGATTCTTCTGTCATGTTGCATCAGGGCAGCATCAACAATCTTCTTTTTGATCAGGGGCGGGTGCTTGGCGCCATTGATGAGTTTGGCGTGGAGCATGCGGCAGGCGCGGTGATTTTGACAACGGGCACCTTTCTTGGCGGCCTGATTCATATCGGCGAGACCAAAATTGCTGCAGGCCGAGCAGGCGATGCGTCGATTGATGGGCTGACTAATGAGCTGTACCGACAGGAGCTTAAAACCGGGCGCCTGAAGACGGGCACGCCCCCGCGCCTTGATGGGCGCAGCATATGCTGGGAGGGACTGGCAACGCAGGAGGGGGATCGGGATGCGCTTCCCTTTTCCTCAATCAACCCATCAATCGCGGACAATCAGATTCCCTGTCACATCACCCGCACGACAGCCCGTGCGCATGACATCATCCGTGAAAACTTGCACCGCTCGCCTATGTATGGAGGGGAGATTCAGGGTGTGGGGCCGCGCTATTGTCCGAGCATCGAAGACAAGGTTGTGAGGTTCGCGGATAAAGACAGCCATCAGATATTTCTGGAGCCCGAAGGCAGGGATCACGAAGAGATTTACCCCAACGGTATATCCACGTCGTTGCCTATTGATGTGCAGTGGGCTTTTTTGCGCGCTATTCCAGGGCTTGAGTCTGTCATCATGATTCGCCCCGGTTATGCTATTGAATATGATTACGTAGACCCGACCGAATTAAGGCAAACCCTTGAGTGCAAAAAGGTTGCCGGCCTTTTTCATGCCGGTCAGATCAATGGTACGACAGGCTATGAGGAGGCTGCGGCTCAGGGCTTAATCGCAGGAATCAATGCTGCAGCCCTGTCCTGCGGATTGGAGTCGTGGGTTCCGGATCGATCAGAAGCATATATCGGTGTGATGGTGGATGATCTGGTTAACAAGGGTATCACCGAGCCGTATCGCATGTTTACCGCCCGTGCAGAATTCCGCCTGCATTTACGGGAGGATAATGCTGATATGCGTTTGGCAGAAGCGGCTATGCGCCTTGGCCTTTACTCAGATGCACGCAAGCAAGCCTTTGAGTTAAGGCGTAATCGCCTGCACAAGGCGGAGGCAGAGGCGCGCGCCCTGATTGTCGGACATGGCCGGGCATGGCGGGAGCGTCTTGAGGCGGCGGAGTTGCCGGTTCCCGACAACGGCATGGCATTTACTGCCTATACCCATCGTCGGGATGTCGATGTGGAGCGTGCGATGACCTTGTTGTCATCCATGGAAGATCTGACTGAAAGGGACGGGGCGAGCCTGAAGGCTATTATTCATTATGATGGCTATTTGCAAAAGCAGGATATGGAAGTGGCCCGTTTTCAGCAGCTTGAAAGGCGACTTATCCCTGAGGGTCTGGATTACCATGCTGTTTCTGGTTTGAGTATGGAGTGCAGGCAGCGTTTAAGCGCTATGCAGCCTAAGAATCTTGGCCAAGCGGCACGCCTGTCAGGGATTACACCGGCAGCGATTACCAGCTTGATGATGCATCTGCAAAAAGGCGAGGTGTCGCGTGCTGGCTGATATGCAGCGATATATTGACGAAACCTTGCGGTTTGCCAAAGCGCTAAACCTAACGGCGATAAAGGATGCTGATGAGTTTTCACGGCGTTTTATTGCACCTTCAGAGGCCTTGTGCCAATGGATTCCCGATACTGGCATCCTGCTTGATGTTGGCAGCGGTATGGGTGTTCCTGGGATACCGATTTTACTTTGCAAGCCAGGATTGCATGGCGTGCTTGTTGAGCGGCGCAAGAAAAGGGCAGAGTTTCTACGGCACATGGTTCGCTTGCTCAAGCTGGATGCGGAAGTGCATGATTGTGATGTGCGTGATTTGAAAGGGATTAAAGCAGACGTTTGTGTGGCGCGAGCAGTGACGCGTCCGGATTCGCTGCTGCCGATGATTGAAGCAAGCATGGTGACAGAGGGGCTGGCCGTTTTGCCTGTGCCTGCGACAATGGGCGCTTGGCCAGTACCCAACTGGGTTGTGGAATCGGTTGCTGATGTTAAGTTTGAAGACATTCAGCAGCGCGTTCATTGCTATCGAAGACAAGGGGTTTCACGTGAAACATGATGCCATGAAACGGGTGACAGCCGTCGCCAATCAGAAGGGCGGGGTGGGCAAGACAACGACAAGTATCAATCTTGCTGCGTCCTTGGCTGCGCTTGACAAGCATGTGTTGTTGATCGATGTGGATCCGCAGGGCAATGCCACAACAGGATTGGGCATCGATAAAAGGGAAGTGAATCAGGGCAGTTACGAGGTGCTCATTAATAGCACGCCGCTTGAAGAGGCAATGATGCCTACCGCTTGCGAGGGGCTGATGCTGGTTCCTGCAAGCATGGATTTGGCCGGAGCCGAGGTTGAGCTTGTCGATGTCGCGGGCCGCGAAGGCGTGCTTGATCGTGCCCTGTCGAGTTATGCCGGGAAGGCTTTTGATTACGTGTTCATTGATTGTCCGCCGGCACTGAACTTGATCACACTCAATGCCTTTACTGCGGCAGACAGGGTTCTGGTGACCTTGCAGGCCGAGTTTTATGCCATGGAGGGCCTCACACAGTTGATGGATACCATCCGTCGAGTGAGGGGAAATCTTAACCCACACCTGAATATGGATGGCATTTTGTTGACCATGGTGGATCGGAGAAACAATCTAAGTGTTCAGGTTGAGGAAGAGGTGCGCAATTATTTCGGATCGCAGGTGTACGAAGCATGTATTCCCCGCAATGTCCGTCTTTCGGAGGCGCCCAGCTTTGGTGTGCCCGTGATGTATCATGATGTTCGTTCTGCAGGCGCCCAGGCTTATCTCCTGGCTGCGCAGGAAATGATTCGGCGAGGATAGGGGTTAAAATGGAAAATGTTCAGAAAAAACGAGGGCTTGGAAAAGGCCTGGGCGCTCTTATAAATGATGTTTCAAGTCCGGAATCCCTGGCGCAAGCCAGCCGAATACCCATCTCCAGAATCAGGCCCAACAGATTCCAGCCGAGGAAACGCTTCTCAACGGACGAGCTGGCCAGCCTGACAGATTCTGTACGCCGGGAGGGTGTGTTGGCGCCGATTCTGGTGCGGCCGAGTGGGGATGGCTATGAACTGA